>ENA-OUUV01000139-OUUV01000139.1-human-gut-metagenome-genome-assembly--contig:-NODE-139-length-52916-cov-7.080343_pt1 | contig 52916 bp, 49 predicted proteins | sample MGYA00237952_ERZ548838 | MGnify/ENA primary metagenome ERZ548838 (study PRJEB26490, sample SAMN05194705) | human gut metagenome | biome: terrestrial biome; feature: human-associated habitat; material... | reverse complement strand
TCGGGAGGTGAGGTATAATGCTTGATTTCGGAAAGTGGATCGTTGAGGTCGCTGTGAACGGCGTGAAAAGCGGCAGCTTTGACAGAGCATGGGCGGCTATGCAGCTCGGTAATCATTACAGCCGTGACAGGATAACGGCGGAGGATATCGCAAGGTTTGACGCGGAGATAGATGAGTATGAGGCAGAGATGAAGGCAGAGCAGGAAATGTGTTATGCGGAGGAAATATGAGTACAGTAAAAAACAGTAATAAAAAATCCGCTGTGCCCGAATATAAGAGTCGTTATTCGGATGCGGTCAAGAGCAATCTTTCGAGTGTGCTCGAGGGAAAGAAATTCAATTATGATATCGGGAGCGACAAGCTTTTTTCACAGTATAAGGATAGCTATACGAAAGCCGGGAAGACGGCTATGGAGGATACGGTAGGAAATGCATCTATGCTTACCGGGGGGTATGCAAACAGCTATGCGGTAACTGCGGGTCAGCAGGCGTATGACAGCTATATGTCGAAGCTGAATGATAAGATACCGGAGCTTGAACAGAGAGCGTATGAGCGCTATCGTGATGAGGAGGACAGCGCGTATAAAAAGCTCAACACGCTGATCGGTCTTGAAGATACGGAATACGGCAGATATCGTGACAGCGTGGCTGATTATAACACAAACAGGGAGTTTGAATATAATAAGAATAAGGACGCACAGGCGCAGAGAAACTGGCAGGCTCAATTCGACAGAGATAAGTATGTGAATGACAGGGACTACAACCGAAGCGTACTTGAAAGCGACAGAAAGTATAATCGTGATGTGCTTGAAAATGATCGTGATTACAACCGTGGGGTGTATGAGAGCGACAGAAAGTATAATCGTGATGTGCTTGAAAACGATCGCGATTACAACCGTGGGGTGTATGAGAGTGACAGAAAGTACGATCGTGATGTGCTTGAAAATGATCGCGATTACAACCGTGGGGTGTATGAGAACGACAGGGATTATGCACAGAATGTCTACGACAGCGACCGTAACTATCGGATAAAGCTAAATTCATCACTCAAAGATGCGGTAAAGAATGAGGAAGAAAACGCAGATAGCGGAAAGTTCTCACCTGACGATGCATACGACTTTATAAAAAAGTACAGCGACAAGATATACAGCGATGAAGAATTTACCGAAGCGCTGTTCCAGCTGTACGGCGAAAAGGACGGTTTCTATGACTGGATAGAACAGATGAAGATACCCGGGGATATAGAGGGAATGACTTATCTTGAGCTTTTGTATAAGATGCATCCGGAGCTTAAGCCGACCGCATTGAGTAAGGCGGGAATGTCGGACGATGAGATGATAATGAAAAATGCAACAAACGGAGGTGCTACTCCGCCGCATTCGCAGAGCTTCTGGTGGATAAATCAGGGTCAGAGAAAAAATAAATAAAGATCAAATCAAAGGAGGGGAAATATGAGTAAGATACAGATAGCGATTGACAGTGCAGCGGGAGTTGTCGGGGCGATCCTGGGATTTATGTACGGTGAGGTGAACGGGCTGTTCCGTGCGCTTATAGCGTTTATGGTGCTGGACTATATCAGCGGTGTGTTTGCGGCTGTCAGCGAAAAGAAAATTTCCAGTAAAGTCGGGTTCAGGGGCATTGCAAAGAAGATGCTGATTCTAGCATTTGTGGCACTCGGTCACATAACCGACACTTATGTGCTCGGCGGAATCCCCGCCGCTATGTCGGCTGTGATGCTTTTCTATATAGCAAACGAAGGGATCTCGATAGTTGAGAATGCGGCGGCGCTCGGTCTGCCTGTACCGCAAAAGATAAAGAATGTGCTTGAACAGATAAAAAACAAGAGTGGGGAGGACGACCATGAGAATAAAAGGAATTGATATCAGCAGGGCGCAGGAGAAATTTGATTTTACCGCGGCGCAGGCGGCAGGAAACAAATTTGTTATAATCCGTGCGGGAATAGGGAAAGACGAGGACAGCTATTTCCGGCAGAATATAATCGAATGTGTAAAACGCGGGTTGGCATACGGCTGTTATTGGTATATCACGGCGCTTGACAACGCTGAACTGGACAGTCAGATAAAAGCGTGTATAAAGGTGCTGGACAATGAAAAGCCGTCATATCCCGTGTTCTTTGACATGGAAGAGCAGAAGCAGATCGATAATCTTACAAGCAAAGTGAGAACCGATATGGCGGTGAAATTCTGCAAAAGCCTGAATGAAGCGGGTCTGCCGTCGGGAATTTATGCAAATCCCTCATGGCTTGAAAGCTATTATCAGAAAGAACGGTTAGTCGGAAAGTATGATATATGGCTTGCTCACTGGACGGAAAGTCCGGACTATCCGAGCAGATTCGATTACGGGCAGAAAATGTGGCAGTGGGGTATTGACAATATCGGCGGTAAAGATGTTGACGGGGATATTTGCTTTGTTGATTATCCTGCGATAACCGCAAGGTGGTACGAGGAGCACTGCATAGAAAAGCCTCCCGAAAAGCCCGATGATGAGAAGCACAACGGATTTTCAAAGGGAAATAAGGTAAGAGTAAAGCGGGGCGCTGTATTTACAAACGGGGTCAAGCCTTATTCTTATGTTTATGACACGGTCTATACGGTGCAACAGGTATCCGGTAACGGTAAGGAAACGCTGATAGGTCTTGACGGCGTACCTACAGGGTGGCTGTATACGGCGGATCTTTACAAGGCGGAGGACGATACGCAGACACAGAAATTTGTCGTGGGAGATAAGGTGAAAGTGAATTACGGTGCAAAGACGTATAACGGCGGTTCGCTTGCGCTGTTTGTGTATACGAATGTGTACGAGGTTATGCAGGCAGGCTCGGGCGATAGAGAGGACTATATCGTTATCGGTCAGGGCGGAGAGATCACTGCGGCGGTAAGGGCGGAGGATCTGAAGAAAATTTAAACGCAAATTAAAATAACTGTGACAGAGCTAACTGTGACGCAACCCGCAAAAAGGAAAGGTGTGTCTAAACGCAAAGGATAGTGCGCTCGGCTCACTTTTTTTTGGTATAGTACACTTATGTTATACCATTTTAGTAATTATCAATGATAGCAGGCTACCGATAGTTCTGTTTGTCGGATATCACTTCTCGGGTTCGCTATTCTGTGCGATAACGTTGCTACTATGAACGAGGGAGACAACCCAAGGGGAGAGAGGAAGGCGCTCCAAAGGCGCTTTCCCCTCTCCCCTTAGGTTTTCTCCCAAATCAGTTATTCCTCTTGAGCGACGAGAGGAGCAGGAGCATTGCTTTTGCAATGCTCAGTCATTCCTCCCACTTTCCTGACCTCTCTTCTCTTCTGCCATAATGGGGTGTTGGCGATAAGACATACAAACGATTGCGTTTCAAATCCCATTATAAGCGGGACGCTCCGCTCTGTTCGATCCGGGGGACTGTACAGATATCTTTGGATAGTGCGTTTTTGGAAGTTTCGGTGATAATGCAGTTGCATTGATACACTCACGAAATTATTAACACCTTATTAGTGCTGAAGCTGTTTTCAGCGATGCCGGCACTATATTTATTGTTTTGACGTTTTACAATATACTGCATTGTAATTTTAATGAAATCTGATAAGCTGAGGAATTGTGTCACAGCTCCTGAGTGTTTTATTCTTCCGCTTTTATAAATCTGAACGATGCCATATCGAACTGTGTACCGGGCAGGAATACAAAAGCGATATTATTCTTTCCGCAGATACGCTCGATATCGAATGTTACGGGTGTATACCCGTCTGCGTGCGGGAACTCAAGCAGGCGGGTCGTCTGATTGCCGTTCTCATCGTTTACCCTGAGCTGTATAGTACAGTTGTCAAGCGGTGTTCTGCCTGTAACGGTTATCTTGTCCGTGCCGTCTGCAAAGTCAAGATCGTTAAATTCGATAACAACATTGTTTCCTATCTCTTCAACGCATGAACCGTTTACCTTATAATCGTCACCGTAAAGGTTATCGTTGTCCGCTGCCGCATTCTCTGCATAGGTGCGGTCGTACTTTGCAAATTCAAAGCCGCCGAATATGCAGGAATCATTTATGACGAAGCTGATATCATGTATTCCGCTTATTCTGCGCGGGAGATCGAACTCCTGAGGGTACGCCCTGTCCCAGCCGCCGTTATTCTTTATATTGAATGTGCCGATGTATTCGCCGCCGTTATCCGCATCGCCCAGATATAGCTCTACGGGGTAATCTTCACCGCCGCCGCTGTTGCCTACGCTCAATGTGATATGCTTTGTACCGCTGCCGAAATCTATCGAGCCAAAGCCGACTACGGTTCTGCCGTTAAATCCGCCGAGTGAGCCTCTGTCTATCGTTGTGACGGGAACATTCGAGAAATCGCACAGACAGGCGGCAACAAAGATATACGGATCTTTTTCTGCCTTGCCAAGTCCTGTGACAGTATATTCAAGCTCGGAGATCACCTTAGGGATATCCGTACCGTTCTTTGAATAGGCGCGCAGACGGAAATTACCGTCACCGAACGCCTTTAACACAGCTGTACTGCCGTCAAAATCTGTTACCCTTGCAAAGCTTATCTCAACGCCGTTGTCTGCACAGCACTTGAACTCTATATCGCGGAACGTTGCATTTTCGGGATGTATCTTAACGCTTACCATCGCTGTATCGTTGTCCTTGCCGAGCTTATGAGTGCCGTTGTCGGTAAGCTCTATCTTGCGGACCGGTATTTCTTTGGTGTACGCAGTTGTGACTGCGGGGAATGCATTTTCGGTCACAACACTTACACCCTCGGGGACGGTTTCGGGAGCGACCGCGTTAATGACTAACGATGTCGGCTGCAGACCTTCGCTCTCGGCGGTGACTGTAATTTCGCCTGTTTCAAATGTCGAACCGATGATCGCAAGGAGCTTGCCTGAGAACAGCTTACGGTGACTGCCCTTGTAGCTGTCGTAGTCGGTGCTGTCGCCGTTGTCCAGTCCGAGCAGTCTGCCTGCACCGCTGACAGTGAATTTTATCCTGTTGTTGGCGTTCTGTACTTCCTGTCCTGTTATATCCTCTGCTGTTATTGTTATAAATGCAAGAGATCTGCCATCGGCGGTTATCTCATTTTTATCACTGCGCATACGGAGCTTATAGGTTTCATAAGGGGTGAAGAGCACCTCCTCGACCGCATAGTTGTCGTTCGTGCAGTTTTCATTATAATAGCCTATTACGGCTATCGGCAGCTTCTTGTGATAAGGCACACGGAAATGTGCGCACAGCTTGCCCTCGCTCTTGTGGTCAAGCGTTTCGCTGTCGTATGTTTTTCCGCCGTAACGGAGCTTAAGAACGGGTAGGTTTGAGTATGCGATGATATCTATCATCTGACCCTCGTTAAAGTCCCAGTAGCAGGGCGAAAGGTGGATAAAAGGCTTTTCATAGGCGATATCCCACACCGATTTATAGAACCAGAACGAGTCCTTTTCAAAACCGGCGGTATCCACTATGCCGAAATATGAATTTTTGGTATTGTAGGGAGTAGGCTCGCCGATGTAGTCAAAGCCGGTCCAGACAAACTGCCCCATCGAATAATCGGCGGCAGTATCCATAGCATAAGAATTAAGCGGCGAAGCGCCCCAGTTTACAACACTGTTGCCGAGATCGGAGCACTGCAGATCATCATATACAAGAAGTGACGTTTCGTAAGGGAAATGGTAAATTCCTCGTGAGCGGACTGTAGATGCGGTCTCGCTGCCGTATATCACCCAGTCGGGGTGCTTTTCGTGATGATCGTCGTACAGCTTTTCGGCATAGTTATAGCCGGCGATCTTAAGGAAGTCAGCTACATTCTGTGCATTTTCCCACTGCATATAGTTTGACGCTATAGTAGGCGGAGCGTTGTGCATAGGGTCGTTCTTTTCGACCTCTTCAGCCAGCATCTTTGCCACCTCAAGACCTCGCGGACTTTTGTGGGTGTCGTAAATTTCGTTTCCTATGCTCCACATGATGACGGAGGGGTGGTTGCGGTCACGGCGTATCCATGCGGCAACGTCTGTTTTATACCATTCGGGAAAGAAACGGTGATAGTCGTTCTCATTCTTTGCAAGCTCCCACATATCGAATATCTCGCTGTCTACGAGCAGTCCCATTTTGTCGCATATATCCATAAGTTCTTTTGACGGCGGGTTGTGGCTTGTACGGATAGCGTTGACACCCATTTCCTTCATCTTTGAAAGCTGTCGATATGTTGCATCATAATTTACAGCCGCGCCGAGTGCTCCGAGATCGTGGTGCATACAAACGCCGTTGAGCTTAACACGGATACCGTTGAGCAGAAAACCCTCTTTCGGGTCGAACTTTGTGGTTCTGAAACCGAATTTAGTCTGAACACTGTCGTATTGCGTTCCGTCCTCGGCATACAGTGCAACCGATAATGAGTAAAGATCGGGTGTGATGATATCCCAAAGCTTAGGTCCGTCGATATAGAACACCAGCTTGTCGCTTTTTCCGCATACTCTGCGTTCGCAACTGTAAGCTTCACATCCTGTCGGGTCGGTCACATCAAACGCAAGCGTTCCGCAGGTCTGCATCGACAGCTCCGTCTGTATAATTACCTTCCACTTTCCTTGCTCTCTGTGGTCGCTGTCGTTGGGTCTGGCGTTTATATATATGCCGTCCTGTACGATATGGTTGCGTGAGGTCTTTCTCAGCCATACGTTGCGGTATATGCCTGCTCCGCTGTACCAGCGGGTATTCGGCGCTTTATGATTTACTCTCACTAAAATGCGATTGTCGCCCTCGATAAGGCTGTCGGTTATATCAAAGCTGAACGAGGTATAGCCGTATTTCCATTCACCGACCGCCTTTCCGTTGACATAAACGGTAGTATCCATATAAACACCGTCAAATATCAGGATATAGCAGTCCTGTGGATCGAGCTTGTCTACAGAGAAGCGCTTTTCGTACCAGCCGCAACCGGATTTATAGAGATTTGCGGTATCTCCGATAAGCCAGTCGTGGGGTATCTCGACATTATACCAATGCACGTTCTGAAGAGCCTTTTCATCGCTGTCGGGCTCGGTAAGAGCAAATTTCCAGTTATCATTGAATAAGACTGTGCGTTTTTCCATTTTACTTTTCCTTTCGGCTTTATAGCTGAATTTGTATGATTATATTGTAGCAGTTTGAGCAGTGAAAATCAAGATAAATCGGGTTTTCGTTAAAAAGATTTTGCCCCTCCGCAAAAGCGGAGGGGCAAATATATAAGAGAGGAGAATTTGCTGCAATGCAGCGGAAGTTAAGAAAACTGTCGAAGCGATGTGAAAATGCTGTATAAATATTTGAAGATGCTATGAAAGTTCCGGCTGAATGCTACTGCGATGTAGTCTGAGAAGCTGTTGTAATGTTGTAAAGCGGTATGAAGCTATTGTGTAGGTATTATCCGATGCTGAAAAAGCTTTGTGATGATTGTGCAATAAAAGCGTTAATCCACTCTTACAGCCTTAAGGAAGTTGTCGATATAGTATATCGACCTGAGATCGGCGGTGCGCACTTTCTGCCCGGGAAAAGGGCTGAAAACTATTGTGTTATCACCTGTGTATATGCCTGCGAAGAAAGACTCACCGTCTTTTATAAAGACAATATCGCCTTTTTGCAGTTCGGAAAGACTGACCTCTTTACCCATGTCTTTCTGTGCAGTAAGACCTCTGGGGCACTCAACACCCGCGCTTGTCAGCGCATAGTATATAAGTCCGGAGTTATCGAAGCCGGTTTCCGGTTTGTATCCGCCGTCGGTGAACGGCTTACCCAGCATATCGTATGCCGTTTTGGCTATAGCGTCACCTTTTTCGGATCGTGCGGCAGGCTCGGTATCATCAGCTGAGCTGTTGTCTGACGATGTATCATCGGTCGAGCTGTTGTCTGACGAGGTATCATCGGTTGAGCTGTTGTCTGATGATGTATCATCGGCTGAGCTGTTGTCTGATGATGTATCATCGGTCGAGCTGTTGTCTGACGAGGTATCATCAACTGAGCTGTTGTCTGACGAGGTATCATCAACTGAGCTGTTGTCTGACGATGTGTTTTCGGACGAGGAGCTGGTGGAGGCTTCTGAACTGCTGTTATCGGAGTTGTCGGTGCTGTTTTCTGCACTTGAGCTTTGCGGAGCTTCACTGCTTTCTGTCGGCTGAGAATTTCCCGAGCAGGCGGTAAGTGATGCCACAGCGACAATTGTCAATATCGCTAATATCGATGATAATTTCTTTTTCATAATATCACGACCTTTGCTTTAACATTTCCTGTCCGTGATTTAAGTATATCATAAAATAAGCAAAAAGCAATTAAAATTCGGTTACAATACGGTAACAATTCGGTTACAAATGGTTACAAAACGGTAACAACGGTAACAATTCGGTTACAGATCTTGAAATACAAAAACACCGCCTGCTTTCACAGACGGTATTCTTGTAGTTTTATATGAAGGACAATGTCATAATCGAAATTTAAGCAATACTTATTGCAATGCTGAAGCTGTTTTGCCAATAAGTGCTGTTGATATCTGCGAACTTTACCTTTTCGCCGGGATAAGGGCTGTATATCAATTTTCCGTTACCGATGTAGATGCCGCCGAACTCTATCGCTTCGCCTGTTTCGCTGTCTTTATCGGCAAAGAATAGCAGATCGCCTTCTCTTATTTCGTCAAGACCTATTGATGTACCCATTTCTTTCTGTGCGGCTGTACCCCTCGGACAGTTTATAAAGCCGTTTTCACGCAGAACATAATAGATAAGACCCGAATTATCAAAGCCCTGTTCGGGAGAAGCCATACCGCTCACATAATCTATGCCGACAAGTGCTTCTGCTGTAGCTACTATCTGACTGCGCAGATCTGTCACCGTAGTATCGCTGCTTTCATTGCTGCTCTCGGTAACGTCAGAGCTTTCGGGTGCAGATACTGTATCCGATACCGTTGTCTGTTGCGACGAAGGTTCTGAAGGCTTGCTCTCCTGAGTGGTTGGTGACGTGTCTGGGGTCGTGTTGTCCGAAGATGTTGTATCTGAGCCGCATCCGCTCATTAAGGCGGCTGTAGTGACAGCCAAAGCCATAATCAGCAGAGTGACTAAGCTTTTTTTCATTTTTTACCTCCGTGCGACAGCCTGTGACTGTCGTTTGAGATGTACAATCTTATATTTTCTTGCACAATAATAGTATATCCCATCGTCCACGAAAAGTCAAGCGAATTTTTACCATTTTATGCTGTTAAACAGTAAAATAGAGTGTATCTTTGCTGAAAGATTGTGGTGATAGTGTGAAAAAGGGGAAGAAGCCCCGCATGGGCGGGGCTTCAGTCATAATTACTTATTGTTGCCGTTCTTTTTCTTCTTGCTTACAACAGCGGTGATAACGCCGACTGCAACTACAACCACAAGAGCTACTACGCAGATAATGATAGCGGTCATATCGAATGTAACGCCTGTGTTTGTGTTACCGCTGCTTGCGCCTACTGTTGTTTCGGCAAAGCAGGTAATGCCGAGTAATATTGACATTGCTGCGGCTGTTACCGCAGAAGTGATCTTTTTCATCATAAAATATCATTCCTTTCTGTAAGGACTAATATACTACATTTCCGCTGAAAAAGCAAGTGGAAATGTATACAAAGTTATTGCACAATATGCCCTGTTATTCCGTAGGTGCGGCAGGAGTTGCTGTAGCCTTTGCTCCGTCCATTATGCCCTTGATTATCTCGGGCTGTGTTACTGTGCACTTTGTGCGGTCAAACAGACCGAAGCCATACTTGCCGTTCCAACCGTTATCCCAGTAAACGGTCACGATGTTTCTCTTGTGAGCGGCATAGTTGACATACTCAGCAAAATAAGCACGGTATGTAGTGTTGCGCTCGTCCTTGTGCGTCTTGTCGATAGAACCGTATTCGCCGATAATTACACCGTAGCCGTTTTTGATATACGCATTATAGAGCTTGTCGAACTGCCTGTCAACGAGCGACTCGCTCTGTCTGGGTTTTACCTGACCCTTGAGGTTATCGCCCCATCTGAATATTATATCCTTACTTTCATCGCCGCAGAAATCCCACGGTGCGTAGTAATGAACGGAAATCATAACTCTGCCTGTGCTGTCATTCGGGATAACAAAGTTGCCTGCGAGGGCATAGCCGACATCGCCTGTCGTATAGTCGATATCTGTGTTCCAGCCCGGTACGAGAAGATAACGTGAGCCGTTGTTTCCGCCGGCATTTCTTACCGTATCAACGAAAATCTGATTATAATCGTTTATGTTGCCATAGTTTTCTGCTGTAGGTCCGCCGGAATTACCGTCAAAGACTTCGTTCATCGATTCGTATACAAGATGCTCGTCATAATTCTTGAAACGATCTGCTATCTGAGCCCATACCTTTTTGAATTTTTCCTTGATCACTTTCTGATCGGCTTCGGGCTCGTTGCAAAGAAGCCAGCTGCCGCCTACCGAATAATAACCGTCGCCGTGGACATTTATGATCGCGTAAAGACCGTTGTTTACGCACATATCGACTACTTCCTGTACTCTGTCGAGCCATGCGGAGTCGATCGTGTAATCCGGTCCGTCACCTATCTTGGAAAGATATGAAACGGGGATACGGACAGACTTGAAGCCCTGAGCCTTTACTTCCTTTATAAGCTTTTCGGTTATAGTAGGGTTGCCCCATGCCGTTTCGCTCGGAGTACCGCCTGAATTTGCTTCAAGCTGGTTGCCGAGATTCCAGCCGGGCATAAGGTTCTGTGAAAATTCTACCGATGCGCCGCCTGTCGTGACCTCAGGAGCGGGAGCGGGAGCTTCTGTTTCAGCTTCGGTTGTGGTGGCTACAGTGGTTTCGGGTGCGGGGGTTGTAGCTTCTGTTGTTTCCGGAGCGGGGGTTGTAGCCTCTGTTGTGGTTGCTGCAGTAGTTGTTTCTGTAGTTGTTGCGGCGGTTGTCGTGGTTGTCGTGGTTTCTGCCGCGGTCGTAGTTGTGGTGGTCGAAGCTGTTGTTGTTGCCGAGCTGCTGTCAACGGACGAATTTGCTCCGCCCGAGCAAGCAGAGATACCGGTAACCACCATTATACCGCTGATAAGAGCGGCGAGTATTCTTTTCTTCATAAGTACCTTTCTTTTCTGACGGCTTATGCCGTTTTTGTTGTTTTAATCATATTGTAATGGTTTTCACGGAAAAAGTCAATAGCGTAAAAGGACTATTCAAAAATTTTACTAAAACGATTACATAAGTTGCCGTTCGCAACAAAAACCGCCTTTCGGAAACAGCGTCCGAAAGGCGGTATACTATTTGATATATAAAGAGATTATTCCTGAGGGTTTGTTGAATCTCCGGGAGTCGGCTCTGTGTTGCTGTAGTCGGGGTAATAATCGTAACTGTTGCTCGTGTCGATGGCGCTGAAGTCATTTTCTTTAAAAGTGTCTTCCGTTTCTACGAGATAAACACCATCGAGCGCAGTCAGACGCTTAAGGAAGTTTCCGGGGCAATAAACCTTGACTGCCTTTATATCCTTTTTATTTTCATCAAAAAGTGAAACGATATTGCTGCTTCCGCTTATTGCAGTACCGTCCGAGAGATAGACCTCGGTCACACGGATATTACCCTTGCCGTCTGCCTTTGCAAGTATATTCTGCATATCGGTGGGAGTTTCGTTCTCCTTGAATGTAACATAAAGGAAAACATCTTCCGTATTTTCATCAGCTTTGTTGTATGCTTCCATTGCCATTTTGAAACGCTCTTCTGCGCTTATAGATGTTGTGGGAGAAACGACAACGGGACTTCCCGTGTTCAGAAGTGCAACAGTGCCGAAAGTTATGGCGATCGCCGCCGCGGTACTTGCCGCCGAGATCCACACCGCCTTGAGTCTGCTTGTTTTTTTGCTTACCGACTTACCCATAGCGGCTTTTTTGATTTTTTCATGGTCAAAGGAATACTCGCTCATAAGCTCTTTGTAGAACTCATTCGTATTCATTTGAAAGCCCCCTTCCGTAAGTCACAGCTTAAATTTTTTCTTTTGTCGTTCTATTGTGCGGTAAAGCTTGTTCTTGACTGTCGAAAGCTTGACGTCAAGAGCCTTTGCGACATCTTCAAGCTTCATATCGCACGCAAAATGAAGATAGAATATCTGACCTGTCAGCTCATCGGTCTTCATTATGTCATCGAATATCTGTTTTGCAACTATCTTGTTGCTTATAACGTCCTCCAGCCTTGGCTGAGGCTTGGACATCTCGCTCTCTATCGCCACCATCTCTTCTTCGGTGTAGTCGGAAAAGGACGAAACCTTGTCGTTTTTCTTTTTACCCGAGAAGTATGTGCGGCACTCGAACTTTGCAATGTTGATAAGGAAAGCCTCGGGGCTTTCGATATCCTCGTGACCCTTCTCGCTGATACGCTTGAAGAAGCGGGTATATACATTCTGAATAATATCTTCCGCATCGTCCATATTTCCGCATTTGCTGACTACGAACCTTGAAACCGATTTGCAGGTTTCATTATATACACGGTTGAAATATTCTTCGTGACCGCTGTTGCCCATTGGCTCACCTCGCTTACGTCACCTACTTTGTAGTAGGCGGAATTTCAGAAAAAGTTTCACTCACAAAGAAAATATTGTGTATCGGATAAGTAAAATCTTTCTTATGGTTTTTGTGCAGTATCACAACATCGAATATCATCGGATATCTGACGGAAATTCGGCTGTGTTTAAGTGTTAAAGCCGACCACAGCAAGTTTTACTATTATATTGTACATTATCGGGGGCTGTTAGTCAAGAAAAACAGTTTAAATGTGTGCAAATGCGCTTTAAGGACACAGTAAATATTGAACGAAAAATGTGACTGTATTAACTGCATCGTTATTGCTTTGGCAAAAACCAACAAATAACCATACAAATTTTGTGCAATTTGCCAATTGCAAAGTATTCCGAAATATAGTAGCATTAAAAATAGCTAAAAGCTAAAAAATTTTTATGGAGGACAAAACCAATGAAGTTTACAAGAACTTTAGCAAGTGTTGCTGCAGCTGCAGTTGCAGTTTCTTCGCTTGCAGTAAGCGCATTCGCAGCTTGGGACGGTGCTGACAACAACGGTAACCTCGTACTTAACGTAGCTGACATCCTTCCCGAAGGCGTAGACATCAACGATGTATACGGTGTAAGAATCAACTTTACAGACGCATCAGCTGATGTATTAGCACAGGGTGCAGGCGGCGGATTTATCTTCAGCACAGCATCTAACAACTGGAATCAGCTCCAGTGGTGCAACGGCTGTGACACAAGTGAGAAGCCCGAAGCACACAACATTCTGTGGGATACTAAAACAAATTCAATCACAAGAATGGAAGAAAAGCCTTTCTTCACAGCTGAGGATATCTCAGGTGCTGTCGACACATACGGTCAGATCGCTCTTTCAGAGTGGTGGGGCGGCGATATCGCTTACTCAAGCATCGACTTCCTCAACAAGGACGGTGTAGTACTGCCCATTAAAGAGCCCACACCCGTTGAACCTGCAGATCCTGTAGATCCCGCAGATCCTTCAGATCCTGTAGCACCCGGTACATCAGAAGATGTTGAAGAAACAGTTGACATTGCTATCAAGAACGCAGGTAAGACTGTTATCGACGAAGGTAAAGTTCGTACAAACATCATCAACGCATGGGCAGGCGACGACGCTTGCGTGATCGCTGACAAGGCTGATTTTGCAAATGCAGTTAAGGTCAAGGTTAAGTTCACAGTTTCTGACTTTACAACACCTTTCAAGGCTTGGCTCTCATTCGCTAACAACGATTGGTCAGTTCAGTACTGGGGTGAAGGTAACAAAGGTAACCTCAGCGCAAACGGTACTACAGTTGAAGTAACAGGCAACGGTACATACGAAGTTGAACTGAATTTTGACAGCAAGATCGCAGCTGCTGAGTTCATCGCAGTTTGCACAGACCTTGAAGCAGTTGAAGGCGATGCTATTCCTACAATAGCTATCGACAGTGTTAAGACAGTTGTTGATAACACACCTTCAACTCCTGATGAGCCCGCAAAGCCCGGCGATTCAGATAAGCCCGTTGAGCCCGGCAACCCTGACAAGCCCGCTAAGCCCGGCGATTCAGATAAGCCCGTTGAGCCTGCAAAGCCCGGCGATTCAGATAAGCCCGTTGAGCCCGCAAAGCCCGGCGATTCAGATAAGCCCGTTGAGCCCGCAAAGCCCGCTGATGATAACAAGAAGCCTTCAAATGCAGATACAGGTGTTGCAGTAGCAGTTGTTCCCGCAGCAGTTGCAGCAGCAGCAGTTGCAGCAGCAGGTATCGTTCTTAAGAAGAGAAAGTAATCACTGTTAAGTGAGTATTTACTTAAATTAAGTACACTATCCCCTCCGGAAACGGAGGGGATTTTTGTAGTAAAAACAGCTTACAATTATGTTTAATGGTGCGGAAATCGAAGAAAAGCGGCATTTATTATATTGTTTCACCAAATCGAAAAAAGTTTTTTGTGAAAATTGCCAATTGCAAAACATCCGGCAATATAGTATGATTATAAATAGCTAATGAGCTAACAAAATTTTATGGAGGACAAAAAAATGAAGTTTACAAAAACTTTAGCTGCAATCGCAGCAGCTTCACTCGCAGTATCATCACTTGCAGTAAGCGCTTTTGCAGCAGCAGCTATCACATCAAACAGTGCTATTGATCTCGCTTCAGACAACAAGGCTGACGCAGTAATCAAGCTGTACGAAGAAGACAAGGAGCACAAGCCCGTTATTGATCTGTTCACAGAAAAGAACATTGCTCGTTCTGACGTTTACGGTGTTAAGCTTTATTTTGATCTTACAGCAGATCAGGTAAATGGTGAAGATTGGATCGGCGGCGGTGTCGGCGCTAACTCTGAGTCTACAGGTTGGCTTGGTGTTGAATGGGGTCAAGAAGGTGGCAAGAAGCCCATCATTTTAGCCGAAGACGGCACAGTTACATGGCTTCAGGATAAGCCCGTGTTTGCAGATACAGACACATATTGCCAGTTATGGGCACAGACATGGAGCATTGACCTTACACTTGAAAAGATGGAAGTTCTTGACAAGGACGGCAAGGCTATAGAAGCTATCTCTGATGTTGAGGCTGATGAGCCCGCTGACACAGATACAAAGCCCGCTGAGCCTAAGCCTGTTCAGACAAAGGCAGAAATCGCTGCTGTTAACTCTAAGGAACCTTCTTACACCTACACAGTTAAGGGTGACATTGACACTCTTAAGGTTGATGTAGTTGTAAGCCCTAATGAAGAGGACAAGTCATTTGAATGGAATGACTGGTGCGGCGCAGGCGTTATCGTTAAGAACCCCGATGGTACAACTAAGTACTATCAGTGGGGCGGTGCTCAGGTAAGCTGGGGCTGGGATGCAACTGGTGATAAAGAGCCCGATTCTATCGACGGCGTTAAAGGCGAAACATGGGTAGGTACAGTAAGCGCAGAAGCTAGAAGCGGTCAGCTTTCTATCCCCGTTGTTAAGGGCTCTGTAGTTGAGTTCTACTGCTTAAGCTGGGTTGATGACGCAACAGGCGAAGCTAAGTATGACAAGACACAGTACACATTAACAATCAACGATGAAGAAGTTGCAGCTGACGACAACAAGACTCCCGACGACGATACAAGCAAGGAAGATCCTGCTAAGCCCGGCGATTCTACCGTTCCCGGCGATTCTACCGTTCCCGGCGATTCTACTGTTCCCGGCGAAACAGAAGTACCCGTTGAGCCCGGTAAGTCTGACAAGAAGCCCGCTGATGACAACAAGAAGCCTGCAAACCCCGATGCCGGTGTTGCAGTAGCAGTTGTTCCTACAGCACTTGCAGCAGCAGCAGTTGCAGCAGCAGGTATCGTTCTTAAGAAGAGAAGCAAGTAATCATTCGTGATTAGGTAAAGCTTTGAATTAAAGAGCATATTGACCCCTCCGCTTTGGCGGAGGGGTTTTTATATATGCGGATATATCGCGATACCGCTGTCGGATGTAATAAGAGCCGCCTGTTATAAGCAGGCGGCTCAGTTCGTTTATATGTATTTATTCTCCGTGGAACGGTCTACGCTTGTTTTCAAGCACAGTCTTTACTATTGCGGAGTATATTTCTTTTCGAGCGTAATTGCAGTAACTGTCAATAACGGATTTTTCCTCGTCAGGGGTTACTGTAACTATCTTTACCGGAACTTGTTCAAGCACCTTTTCTGAAATTATGCGCTTGCATTTTTCGCAGTGACAGGTGTTGAAACGGCACAACGCATCATCAAGGATCTCATCAATTATGATGCGGTTGATATCAATCGTTATCTGACCTGTATGACGTGTTACAGGTCTGCTCACAGCCGTTTCACTGCTATGTGACGCGTTATCGGCGGTTGCCTCAGGGATATGAAGCATCGGGTTATGCTTGGGTCTATGCGGCGGTTTTGGCGCTGTAGCACCTCTCTTTGACCACGTGTAGGTGTACAGCTTGTCCTCTATCGTGCTTTCAGCCTTTGCTTTCTTCTCCTTTTCCTGCTCGGCAGGCGGCAGAAAAGGATTGACACCGGACGGCTTTGCATTTATTAAATCCATTACTTGTTTTGTCTTGCTTGATTTATATTCTTCTGCCATTAGGCGGCTCTCCTTTCACTTTACTTTCTTTCAGGACGTCTTGTGGGGCGGTCACTGCTTTTTTTAGATGTGTTTTTCATACTCACGCCGGTAACTTCGCATATCAGCTTTTTGTACTCAGCCGCGGCTTTTGATCGGGGTGCATATTCCATGATGGATATGCCGTGTGCGGGTGCTTCGGCGAGTGAAACATTTGTGCTTATACGGGAGTTGAGAATCCTTGTGCCGAGCTGTTCGGCTATCATTCCCGCAAGCTCCTCTACTTCCTTTGTGAGCACAAGGCGGGGATTGTATTTGTTTAGCAGTATCCCTGTTATTTCAAGGTCTTTATTGTAATACTTCTTTACGGCGAAAATCGTTTCTTTAAGCTGTGCTATACCCTGTAAGCTGAGTATTTCCGCTATCATCGGGATTATAAGCTTGTCAGCCGCCGTATACGCGTTTATAGTGAGGATAGACAGCGCAGGAGGGGTATCTATCATTATGTAGTCATAATCGTCTGCTACCGCCGTCAGAGCCTCTCTGAGAAGATATTCTCTGCCGACTCCGGTAAGCTCCAGCTCGCAACCCGACAGCAGGATATTTGCGGGTATTACATCACAGTTGTCAGTGCTTTGTATCGCTTCTTTCAGTGTGCAGTTGCCCTTGAAAACATCGTACATAGTATAGCTTTCCTCGGAATCTGCGCCTAAACTGAAGCTGAGATTTCCCTGCGGGTCGAGATCTATCGCAAGTACGCTCTTTCCGCTTTCGGTGAGCCCTCCGCAGAATGCGGAACAGGTGGTGGTCTTGCCTACGCCGCCTTTCTGATTTGTTATAGCTATAACGACTGCCATAAAGTGCGTCCTTTCTTTGTATTATCGGGTAAGATTTTTAAATTTCAAATTATTTACACATAAAACAGTCATACCCGCCTGAAAAGCGGGTATGTATTGTTCTTGTGATATGCTTAGAGTGTGTGCTGGAGATCCTCTATCTGCGAATCTTCGGGCTGATAAATATGGTAGTTTGCCTTGCCGTTCTTCTTTACGAAGTACATAGCCTCATCGGCTGCGGCTACTATCTTGTTGCTGTCGTCACCGTGCTCGGGGAAGAATGCAATACCGATACTTGCCTTGACATTTATCGATACATTGGCAAGCTCTGAATGATAACCTTCGTAGAGCTCGTCGATAAGGTCAAGTGACAGGCTTTCGATCTCCTCGATCTGTTTTGCATCGGTGATACAGAGTACAAACTCATCGCCGCCGAAACGTCCCGCAAAACCACTGCCCTTTACACGCTGTTTTATGCAACCTGCAACATATTTGATAACCTCATCACCTACAGAGTGACCGAAACGGTCGTTGATGAACTTGAAGTCGTCTACATCTATGAAAAGCACGGCTACCTTAGCGTGTGCGCTTCGTTCGATCTCGCTCTTGAGCTCACGCTCAAATGTGCTTCTGTTATAGAGCTGTGACAGGAAGTCGTAGCTTGCGCGCTCGGAAAGCTGAAGCTCGAGCTTCTTTTCGCTGTCTATATCGGTTACGACACCGATAACACGGAGCGGTTCGCCAAGACGGTCGGTAACGCAAAGAGCACGTATCGAGAACCACAGCAGACTGCCGTTTTTAGTAGTCATCTGATATTCGCCGCTGTGACCTGTCTTGTTCTTGAGTAGTGTGCTTATGTCGCGCTTGTATACCTCTGCATATTCATCGCTCATAAGCTTGTCAAGGAACTTACCGTTTGCAAGCTGTGCTTCTTTCGGATCGATATCAAACTTTTCTTTGAAGTTATCGGAGATATACATAGCTTCCTTGTGGAAATCCCACTCGAACAGCATATTGTCCGAAATATCGGATATTGTCCTGTGCAGTTCTTCCGACATACTTACGTCATCAAGCATATTGTTGAACAGCTCAGAAATATCCTTAAATTCGTTGTGCGTTTTAATTTCAAGACGTTTTTCACGGTCGCCTTCCTGTATCTCACGCGCTACTGTAACCATCTGGTTCATCGGATTAACTATAGACTTTGTGACGAGGATACCGAGCAGTGCGCAGATAACCGCGAGCACTACCATAGAGCCTATCGATATTGCGAGCGGTATCATTATCTGCGACATCGACATATTGTCGGGGTATACGCTGACCCATTTCCAACCGCCTGTTGATGAGCCTGTGAAGTAATTGTAGCAGCCGAGCGATGAGCCGGTGTTATAGTCAATGTTGTTTTCGCTGGAAGTCGGCTTTACGGTCGATTTTAAGACATCTCTCATACTGCTGTCGGTAACGTCATCGATCTTCTGTACCGCTGTTCCGTTGTAGTTCAGAACGCAGCTGTTGCCGTCCGAAACCGCAAGATAGCCTTTGCCTTCACCGTATGTAGAGTTTGAAAGGATCTCCGAAATGCGGCTGATGTCAATCACTTCTATCGCAAAGCCGTCAATGTTGTTGAGCCCATCCTTGTCGATGCTCTTGGCAACGTAGAATACGTCGGCATCGTAGTCCTCGTTATTCGTATAGATGTTCGAGATCTTTATTGAGCCTTCTGTATAGTTTTCAAGCTCTTCAAAGCCGAAAAAGCTCTCCTTCATACCCTGTATCTCGTTGTATTCGTATACGATATTACCCGCAGGGTCGGTGATAACTATGTTCTTAAAACCGCTGTTTCTTGTTTCGATGTTTTCTGAGAGCAATGAGAGATTTGACTTTGCATCATCGCCCTGACCGCTCTGCGCAAGCACTCCTGCGGAATTGCTGAACGAAAGATAAGCAACATCGGATATGCACTCGTTCAGATATTGGTTGATTATTTCCTGCTGTGCAGCACCTGCCGCTCTTGCAAACTGGCTGACCGAATTGGCGGCAAATCCCGTAATGCTGAAATATCCGACAATGCCGACAATCAGCATAGGGATAACTGCAAAAGCGGTAGTAAGTATGCGCAAAGTCGTTTTGATTTTCAAAGACTGCATATTGTATAACCTCCGAAGCTCTTACTTAAAACATATCACGTGTTTCGCGTGATTTCTGCAACATTTCAAATTGCAGTTTATAGATATATCTTGAAATGGTTTCTTCCTGTGAATGTGAAACACCGATAAAGCGACAGCCGTAGCCTGTATCAGCCTCTTGCGATGTGATCTCCTGTTCTCTCAGCACTTCTGCCGTAAGCTCAAGACGCGTTCCGGACAGCCCGACTATCATCAGCAGCCTGTCGCCCTTTGCAAAATGTCTGCGTGTATCGGAACATATGAAGAATACGCCGCCGACATTGATATCCTTGATATAGATCTCTGCGGGAGGCTCAAGCGGAACGGGCTTTTCGCTGCCCTCCTGAGTCCTCAGTGTTATAAACGCCCGTTCGTTTGTCTTTATCTTGAAATACTTTCTGCGCTCTTCAAGCAGCTCTGCCTTGTCGGGCCGCAGCAGGACGTTAAGCTGTCGGTCGGTCGATACCGAAATATTGGTTTTGTATCTGTATCTGTCGCCGTCGCGCATACGGGCAATAACATAGACATATTCCGATGTATCAAGCTCCGGGAGTCTGCGCCCCTTTATCATCAGCATATTGTCGATAATGTTATCGTTCGTATCGTACATTAAAGGAAAGTCGAAGTTGTTTTCCGTATAGAACAGCTTTTTACCGTCAAGCGAAGTTATTTCAAAAGAAGTGAAATCTTCTTTTTTGTAGCTCAAAAACACAACTCCCCCTTTCAAAGACACACGGGGAAATTGGCATAAACTGCCACACCCAACACGCCTATAATATCATTTAACATTAAGTATACAATAAAATAGCCAATAAATCAAGTTAAATCGGCGGTTTTTTCGTCGACATTTAAAAATTCTGCGAATTGTTTAAAAAATGCAGGTCGTTTTTATACATTTTAATTAAGAAAAGTTCGTTGACTTTTGTAAGGCGGCTATAATATAATAAGTATAAACAGAAGTTTGCCCGAGAGGAGGTGCAGGTACGCAGAATTTTTTTCACGCAGATACAAAAGGATATCGGAAAATGTGTACGAAAGCAAGCATAGCGATCGGTGCGGTGCTTGCCTTGCCTGCACTTCTCAGTCTTATGTCGCTGATACTTCAGACAAGAAACTGGCGCACCGAAGGCTTTGTTGCGGCAAGACTTGCCATACCGGTCGTTTGCGTTGCCGCGTGGCTTCTTCTCAGTCTTGTGATATTTCTTGTCTGTGAATCAAGAGCGCGGCATATAACCCGCAACACTTATTTTGAAATACAGAAAGACGCGGCTGTCTACAGTAGATACGGCGGTCGGATATTCAGCGATATCGGCGGCATCGAGCGTAAGCTTTGGGTGATACCATATGACGGACTGAAACTTTCCATGAAAAACGGCAGACTGATATTTACGGGGAAGATAAGGTATTATGAGGGCGGCAGTGACAGACTCACTTACCGCATAAGGCAAGGAAAGCCTGAATTTGACAACTGGTGGCTGAATGACAACGGTTTTACAGAAGTGACAGCTGTCACTTTACCGCCGTGCTTTCCGAAGCAGAAAAAGATATTCGGATATTGCCGTATAGCGTTTCAGAGATATATGAGAAACAACGAGAAGAAGCAGGTGGTGCAAAGTCGCCCCGTACATCGTCCGAAAATGATCTACAGGCAAAGGAAAAGAGGTACATATAGCGAACTGCCGACATTCGACAGAAAGTGGTAAGCTGTACGTTGTTGTGCAGTCTGCCGAAAAAACACGGCTGTTGCACATTTAACGCCTATACTTTTATTAAGTACAAAAATCAACAGTTTTTTCCTTTTAGCCTTGCAAAAAGGCTAAAAATGTTGTATAATATACAATTGAGTTGTTGGCATTAAAACAAAAAAATTGTTAAGATAACACCAAAGCTCATATTATTTTTATATAGCTGAAATTACTTTTCTATATATTGTAATTCCGTTAAAGGGAATATACAAAATACAGAATTCGTTAAACGCATTAACCGTCAGGAAAGACCTCAGTCTGAAAAGGAGGACATATGGCACTTTTCAACACAAACGCTTTTCGCATTACCGAGCAGGGACTCTCGGTGCTGTGGCAGAAGCAACAGATAATTTCACAGAACATAGCAAATCAGGATACGCCCGGCTACAACTGCAAGTATCTTGACTTTTACGCTGTTCTTAAAGACAGAATGGAAAACACGAGCGTTATCGGCGGTAAGGCGAAGGAGGGCTCGAAGCAGGTAGAACTTGCGACAAGAGTGTATGAGGACGATGATACGAACACCCAGCCGGACGGCAACAACGTAGATGTTGACTCGCAGTCAAACGAGCTTGCTAAGGTACAGTTACATTACCAGGCACTCAAAAATCAGATGAACGGTGAGTTCACAAGATTGCGCTCTGCGATGAAGACAACGTAATTTAAGGCATACGCTTTAATATAATGGATTATATACAGTGAAACGGATTTCGACGCTTTTTTGAGATACAGAAAGGAGTTTTTTGCATGGCGTTTTTAAGCTCGCTTAATATAGCCGCATCGGGTATGGCTGCCGAAAGACTGCGTCTTGATGTAATATCGCAGAATGTTGCGAACGCAAAAACCACCAGAACAGAGGACGGAACACCTTACAAAAGACAGGTAGTGCTGTTCAGTGAAAACAAGGGCTTCAACTCGGTGCTTGAGGAAACGATAGCAAAGAGAAAAGAGAAGATCGCGGGCGGTGTTCCCGCAAATACGGTAACGGCGACCAAAAACAAAGGCGTACTCGTAACCGAGATAGTCGAGGACGAAACACCGCTTACACCGGTATATGATCCGACCCACCCCGATGCAGACGAGAACGGATATTACTATCTGCCGAACGTTGATGTGGCGGAGGAGCAGATGGACGCTATGGCGGCGACCCGCTCATATGAGGCTAACCTTGCGGTGCTCAACGCCGTAAAATCAATGGCGCAGACCGCTCTCAGCATAGGAAATAACTAAGACAACCGAAAGGATCTGATATAGATGTTTATAGTACCGCTTACAAGCAATATCACCCCAATGGAAGCTGCAGGTCAGAAAAAGCAGACCGGTGACAGCACAGAAGGCGATGCAACTTTTCTCGATATTTTTGAATCCCTTGTAAATAATGTCAAGGAAACCGATGCGCAGGTCCAGCAGGATTCTATAGATCTTATGCTAGGCGATGTAGATGACCTTGCGCAGATACAGGTAAATCTTGAAAAGGCGGCAACTGCCGTTGATCTTCTTGTCACAGTCAAGAACAAGGCTGTTGACGCATACAATGAGATTATGCGTATGACTGTTTAATCCGATTATCAGGGAAGGATACATATATAGATGAAGGACAAGCTTTCCGCATTCTGGAACGGTTTTAAAAACAAATGGAACTCGCTCGCGAAAAATCTGCGGATATTCATAATAACGGCAGTATCGGTAGTCGTAGTTGCCGCGATCGTACTTGCGATAGTACTTAACCAGAAAGGCTACACGGCTATTTATACGGGACTTGACAGCGAAGAGAGCTCGCAGGTCGTTTCCGCTATAAATGAGTTGGGGATAACAGATGTCAAGATGGGGACGGACGGCAGTATTTCTGTGCCGAGCGATCAGGCGGATAATGTAAGAATGCAGCTGAGTATTCAGGGTTATCCTAAGTCAACGTTCAACTTTGACGTATGGAACAACGGAATAGGTATATGGTCGACCGATACCGAAAAAAAGGTGCTCCAGATACAGCAGCTGCAGACGCACCTTATGAAGGCGATAAATACCATAAGCGCGGTCAAGAACTCATATGTTATAATAACAATGCCCGAGAACAACAACTATGTTATCTCGACAGACAGTGAAGACCCGAGAGTCAGCGTAAAGCTTGACCTGAAGAAGGACGCACAGCTTACAAGCGATCAGGTAGAGGGCATTTATGCATTGGTACTCAATTCCCTGCCGGGACTTGAGCGTGACAATATCTCGATACTTGATACGGACGGCAAGCTTCTGACAGGCGAAAATACAACGGTCGAAGAGGACGTACTGTATCAGTCAAGGCTGAACTTCCAGGAGCAGATGCAGAACCTGCTGAAAAGTCAGCTCAACGACACACTGAAAAAGCTGTACAAGGACTATACGATAAACGTAAATGTAACGCTGAATTACGACAATTCAAAGTCGGAATATACAATCTACACTCCGTCGATCGCCGAGGATGGCACATCGGGCGGTATGATAGAGAGCTCCACCAAGAATGAGGGCTGGGGCGGTATAGGTTCACTGTCGGGCGTGGTCGGCACTACAAGAAACAGCGATATTTCACCGAACTACCCTACCATCAAGGGTGACGGTGACAACGAATATTACTATCAGAACAGCATTACCGTAAAACGTCTTGTAAACACTGAGATAAGACAGCTTGAAAAGAACGGCTACTCGGTCGATAAGATAACTGCGGCTGTGACAGTCGATCAGGTGAATATGCTTGAGGCTGACAAGGAACAGCTCCGTCAGGTGATAGCATTCGCGATCGGCGCAGATGTAGCGAATGTAACGGTAGCTAATTATCCGTTCGTTATAAACGGCAACAACGGCGCTAACGGTAACGGCAATACCATAAACAGAGGCGGAAACGTTGACTGGACGGTATATATTATAATCCTGCTGGGACTTCTTGTAGTGGCGCTTCTTATCGTAGCTATACTCACAAGCAATGCAAAGAAGAAAAAGCGGGCAAGAGCAAAAGCAAAAGCAATTGCCGCACAGGCAGCCGCGGCACAGGCGGCGCAGGAATCTGCGGCACTCAGCTTTGAGCCTCAGCCTCAGCCTGATGAAGAATTCAATATACAGCACCTTGACGATTATGACGATGAGTCAAAGAGTGCGGTACTCAAGAAAGAGATCAAGGAATTCTCACACACAAATCCCGATGTTGTTGCACAGCTCATACGTTCTATGATGAGAAGCGGCAACTGACAGCATTGACAATTTAAAGGAAGGGTATATATGGAGGCACTTACAAGCGCACAGAAAGCGGCGATAATCATAAGCTCTATCGGCACGGAGAATGCGTCCGAAGTATTCAAGCATTTCTCCGACGAAGAGGTCGAGCAGATAACGCTTGAAATAGCGAGAATGAACTACTATCCTATGGAAGTGATAGACAGTGTTCTCAATGAGTTTTACGAGCTTTGCCTTACCCAGAAGGTAATTTCCGAGGGCGGTGTGGAGTATGCGCGCGATGTGCTTGAAAAGGCGTTTGGACCGCAGACTGCACAGGCTCTGTTTGAAAAGATAACAAAGCAATTCCAGACAAAAGCGTTTGCGTTCGTACGCAAGGCGGACTATAAAAACCTGCTTGCCATGGTCCAGAACGAGCATCCGCAGACTATAGCGCTGATACTATCCTACGCAAGGAGCGATCAGGCATCTGCCATTTTAAGCGAACTGCCGAAGAAGACAAGGATAGATGTCGTTGAGCGTATGGCAAAGATGGACAGAGCATCGCCCGATGTCGTCAAGTCTATAGAGCGTACGCTTGAAAAGAAATTTGATAACCTTGTTACAGCCGACAGTACAGAGGTCGGAGGTATCGATTATGTAGCAGAGGTCATGAACAATGTCGACCGCGCTACAGAAAAGTATATATTTGATGAACTGACACTGAGAGATCCGAAGCTTGCGGACGATATACGTTCAAAGATGTTCGTATTCGAGGATATCGTTACACTCGACAATATGGCTATACAGGCATTTATCCCCGAGGTCGACTCAAAGGATCTTGCCGTTGCCATCAAGGGTTCGACACCCGAGGTTGCGGAGTGCATCTATGCAAATATGTCCACTCGTATGCGTGAAAGCGTACAGACAGACGTTGAGTATCTGCATAATGTCCGTATGCGTGATGTTGAAGAGGCTCAGCAGAGAATTGTATCTATCATACGCAGACTGGAAGATGAGGGAACGCTTGTTATCTCCAAGGGTGGCAAGGAAGATGAGATCATCGCATAAGACGAAAGCGAGGAATATATTTTGGCAGGCGTATTCAAGGCAGGAAGAGGTTATCACTACCCTGTTCAGCCGACAACCGATACTGTCGTAATCGACAATTCAATAAAGATTAAGCCTGTCGCGCCGCCGGACATCGCAGATGACACACAAGAGATCACTGAAACTGCGGAAAGTACCGAAAAGGTCGATGAAGCGGCATTACAGCGCAACCGGCTTATAGACGAAGAAATTGAAAAGGTAAAACAGCATTACCGTGCAGAGGGCGAAAAGGCGCTTGCCGATGCCCGTGAACGTGCACAGAAGATACTCTCCGATACAGAAAAGCAGGCGCAGGATTACGCCGCAAAGGCAAAGGAGCAGGCGGAGGCTATTTTTGAGAAGAGCAAGGCAGACGGCTTTGCAAAGGGTCACGAGGACGGCTATGCCGCAGGACTTGATAAATGCCGCGATATGCTTACAGAGCTTAAAAAGCTCAGCGAACAGATGGTAAGCGACAAGGCGGAGCTTTTCGACAGCTATGAGGTCGAGATATTCGATACGGTTATGGAGATAGTCAACCGCATAACGCTGAACTCTCTGGGTCAGAAGGATAAAGCGGTTGTCAGGAAGACTATCAAGGAAGCGGGTAAGAGCTTTCGCGGAAGCGAATATGTCAAGCTGACATTATCAAAGACCGATGTCAGCGAGGAAATGGCGGCGGATACCGACTATTTTAAAAAGCTGTTCACCAATGTAAAAAACGTAGAAGTCGAGGTGCTTAAAGATGCACCCGGCGGCACTGTTATTATAGATAACGGCAGTGAGATAACCGATGCGGGAATACAGACACAGCTCAAGATGATAGAAGAGCTCGGCAGAGGAAAGTACCGCAGAGCACCGTCAAGAAAAAAGGCTAAGGCACAGGAAGAGCAAACTGCCGAAGCCGTTCCGGACAGTGACGGAGCTGAACAGACAAGCGAATAATCACCCTTATTGAAAGGACTTTAGACATGGATCTCGGCGGATTTCTGACAGAACTCAGGACTACCGATACATATAAGTATCTGGGTAAAATTGAAAAGATAGTCGGAATGACGATTGAGGCAAGCGGCCCGCTTTGCAGCATAGGCGATGTATGTCGTATCTATACAAAGGATATGAAGTCGCATATCCCTGCCGAGGTGGTCGGTTTTAACGAGCACAAAGTGCTTCTTATGCCCTACACCGATCTTGAAGGTATAGGTCCGGGCAGTATAGTGGACAATACAGGCGATAAGCTGAATGTAAGGGTCGGCGATAAGCTTGTAGGAAGAATAATAGATGCACTGGGAAATCCGCTTGACGGCGGTGACCCTGTGGAATATACAGATGCAGTACCTATAGCGGGCATACCGGTAAACCCTCTCACCCGACCAAAGATACACGAGCCGATAGAGCTTGGCGTAAAGGCGATCGACGGGCTTCTTACAATGGGTAAGGGTCAGAGAATGGGTATCTTTGCGGGCTCAGGTGTCGGCAAATCAACGCTTATGGGTATGATCGCACGAAAGGTAAAGGCTGACCTCAATGTTATAGCGCTTGTAGGCGAGCGAGGCAGAGAGGTAAGAGAGTTTATAGAGAATGACCTCGGCGAAGAGGGAATGGCAAGGTCAGTCGTGGTAGTGGCCACGTCGGATCAGCCGGCAATGATGAGGAATAAGTGTCCGATGACGGCAACGGCAATAGCCGAGTACTTCTGCGCACAGGGCAAGGATGTACTGCTGATGATGGATAACCTGACGCGTTTTGCGATGGCACAGCGTGAGATAGGCTTATCTACAGGCGAGCCGCCCGTAGCAAGAGGCTACACCCCGTCTATATATGCCGCAATGCCGAAGCTGCTCGAAAGAGCCGGCAACTTTGAAAAAGGAAGTATCACGGGTATATATGCAGTGCTCGTTGAGGGCGATGACACGAACGAGCCTATATCCGATACCGTAAGAGGTATCATTGACGGACATATCGTTCTCAGTCGTAAGATAGCGGCGCAGAACCACTACCCTGCTATTGACATATTGCCGAGCATATCACGACTTATGTCGGTGATTGCCGATCCTGAGCACAAGAAAGCGGCGGGCAAGCTGAGAAACCTGCTGGCTTTATATAATAACAATGCCGACCTCATCTCGATCGGAGCTTACAAAAAGGGAACTAATCCCGCTCTGGATGAGGCGATAAAGAAGATAGACAAGGTCAACAACTTCCTTATGCAGGGAATGTATGAATCGTTCTCGATGGAGGATACGATAAAGCTGCTCAAGGCGGCGGTGTCGTGAAAATCGTGATAACAGTGCGTTATGAAGAAGTTTAATTTTACGTTGCAGTCGCTGAAAAAGTACAATGATCAGATGCTCGACAGCGAGAAATCGGTGCTCGGCAGACTGAGAGCGGAGCTTGCGGAAATGCAGGCGGAGCTTGACGCGAAGAACGCAGAATACGAGCTCAGCATAGACAAGCTCAATGAGCTTGTGCGGGGCGGGACAACGGCAATGCGGCTGTCACTGCATAAGAAGTATGTTTCCTCGCTACAGCAGGACATCTACCGCATAAAAGGACGTATGGCTCAAAAGCGCGATGAGGTAGAACAGCAATTACAGAGGGTAATTGACGCTACAAAGGAAGTGTCAAAGCTTGAAAAGCTGGAGGAAAAACAGCTTGAAGAGTACAGATATGCCGCTCAGAAGGAGCAGGAGCAGATCATTGAGGAGTTCGTGTCGAACGGCTCTTCAAATGGCAGTAAAACGGAGTAAATTGTTGACATATCGCTTGAAATGTGGTACAATACAAGGTGGAAAGCTGTGCAATTTACATAAAATTTAACGGTTTGATGCTGTTAAATATATAAAAGTTGTTGTAACGGATACATTTGTTACGATGATGAATAGCACTGAAAGGGGGTGAGATATGATGAATGCAACAGCAGTATTGCCGGCAGGTGCCGCTATGGCATTTGCGGGCAATGCCGCCACAATCTCAGATGCTGCAATTGCTGATAACAGTGCGCCCGGAGGCTTCTCGGAAATGCTGGGGGCTATGGTATCGGGCAGTCGGCAGAGCGCCGGAAAATCAGCAGATACACCAGCCACGGAAGGACAGACTGCTATGCCCGGCGAGATACTCAGCGGGCTTACAGAGCTTGAGCAAAGCGCAGAGGAACTGAAGCAGCTGTTGAAGACAGCGGAGCTTGCAGGATATATGCAGGCGGCAGTGGTACAGACGGCGAATGATGCTCCGGCAGCGGATAACGCAGAGTTTATGCGGGTATCTGCCGACAATGAGAGTATGCAGTCGGTGGTACAGACTGTGGTACAAAACGGTACAGATCGGACTGATGTTCGGCAGGTCGGTGGAAGCTCGGCGCAGATTTCACAGTTAAGTGAAATTATGGAAGGCAAAGCTCCCGAAAGTGACTTTGTTGAAACCGCGCGAATGATATTTGCGGAAAATACAGATATCGGTAATGAAACAGTCGGTGTATCCGGAGGTGTTTCGAGCCGCGGAACAATTGATATCGGATATATCTCTGACGAAGGTATTCGGAACAGAGATATCGGTACGGCAACGGAAGAAACTGTAAGAAACGGTCATTTTACCGAAACCGATATAATGACTACAGCTTACCGACAGGTCGGTTCAGCAGGCGATGCAAGCACAGTGGCAGATCATACCGCTATCGGAAAAACCGAAGAAAATGCTGTCACGGGTGAGTCCGTATATATCGCGGATATGAGTAATCCGGGAGATGTCGCAGTTGAGAGCGAGCCGGAGGGTATTGCGGCAGTCGACAGGTACGGCAATGTCGCAGCGGACGGCAAAAGCAAGGCTGTGGATCTAAGCGCGGCGGGAAAAACCTACAACGCTGAAACAGATGCAGAACCTCAGAGGGATATCGTAAAGATGACTTTTGAGAAAACATCCGGCAATGTAACGGGCGAAGCAAAGCAGGAAGCCGCGGCTCAAGCGGACAATATACCGAGAGTTGCTTATGCAAAGCGAAATATCGAGGTCAAAAGCGAAGAGCTTAAGGCGATAACCAAGGGAAACGAGGTTACAAAGTCGGACAGCGATCTTGACGCAGTGCAGAAGGTCACCGATAAGAATGCGGTAAGCGATATGAGTGCAAGAAGTGCGGATGTGTTTGCAAGAACCGAGAGTCGCTTTGACGATAACGGTCAGCCTACGCAGACGGTAAGAGTGCCGATAAGCGATATGGCAAGCTTTGTGAGCGAACGCGCACCTAAGAGTACCGGCAGGAGCACACTTACAGTTGTGCTTACACCTGAAACGCTTGGAAAGATAACGGTCCGTATGGTGAACGAAAGCGGAAAGCTGACGGTCGAGATACTTACCGAAACTCAGGCGGCAAAGGAGCTTTTACAGGCGAAGTCCGAACAGCTGGCATATGCATTGAGAAATGACAATGTAGAGCTTACCTCGTACAAGGTAGAAACCTCGCAGACGGAATTATTCCAAAGAGATTTTGACGGCAGCAGCAAGAACCCTTACAGACAGCGGTCGAACGATCGAAAGAAAGACGACACAGACGACTTTGACAGTCTGTTGGGCGAGATACAGGCAATGGACTGATGTATTATCAGTCGGACTGACATGAAAGGATTACAGATGGCAGACATTTCAAGTCTTCAGAGTGTACAGTCAAATCACGAAAAGTACAAGGATCTTTTCAAAAATTCGGGCAAGAATGATACGATAAGCACGGATACGTTCTTCAACCTGCTCATGGCGGAAATGAGCAATCAGGATCCGCTTGAGCCTACATCAAATACCGAGTTCGTGTCGCAGATGGCACAGTTCACGGCATTACAGGCACAGCAGGATAATCTGAAGTACAGTATGTCGAACTATGCGGCAGGACTTGTGGGTAAAACGCTTACAATGAATGCACAGAGTGATGACGGAACGCTTTTATCGGGCGTATGCACCGGAGTGAACATCAGCGGAAGTGATGTAAAGGTAGTAGTTGACGGCAACCAGTACGACCTATCGGCGGTAAAGGCGATAAGCGATACGGTAAGCAAGGGTACGTTACATACAATGACCGAGGCACTGGGATATGTGGGCAAGGAAGTAACGGTAAAGGTGCTTGGCGACGACGGCAAATTCTATTACGCAAAGGGCAAGGTCGAGTCTGCGGAGATGCAGGACGGCGACGCGAAGATCGTGATTGACAATTATCTCTACTCCATTGACGAGATAGTACACGTCAGCGAGGGTACGGGAAGTACGGCTGACAACAAAACAGGTGCTCCGGCAAGCAATGCGGAGGGCAACAGATAATAAAAGGCGGCAGTGTTATGTTGATAAATGAACTGAAACTGCGAAATCTACAGATTTCGACAGGCAACGTCAACACCGCAAAAGCAGGGAATGCTGAAAAGGCCGCACAGCAGTCGGGAGAAACATTTGCAGAGGCTTTACAAAGTGAGCTTGATGCGAGGAACTCGGCGGTAGGCTTTTCAAAACACGCAATGAAGCGTATAGAAAGCAGAAATATCGAGATACTTGACTCGGATATGCTGCAAAGACTTAACGACGGCATTGAGATAGCCGCGGAAAAGGGCAGCAACGAAACACTTGTACTCGTTGACAGGACTGCTTTTGTGGTAAGTGTGAAAAACCGTACGGTTATCACAACTATGTCACAGGAAGATTTAAAAGGAAATATTTTTACGAACATCGACTCGACCGTAATTATGTAATACCGGACCGAAAGGAAGTATTCCTTACCCCGAATGACAGACGGGTAAGAACGGTCGGCACGATGGAGAAAGGAACAGATCATGGTTAGATCATTATTCTCGGGCGTGTCAGGATTAAAGACACATCAGCAGAAGATGGACGTTATCGGTAACAACATCGCAAACGTAAATACAACAGGCTTCAAGACAAGCGTAACGACCTTCCAGGAGGTATATTACCAGACAAAGAAGAACGGCTCGGCAGGCTCTAACCTCCAGGGTGGTGTAAACCCCTCTCAGGTAGGTTACGGTACCAAGCTCGGCGCTATCGGTCAGGTAATGGGACAGTCGGGCTTTACATATTCCGACAGTGTTTATGACTGCGCTTTATCGGGCGACGGCTTCTTCCAGGTCATGGACGAAGCGGGCAACATCTTCTATTCCAGAGCAGGCGTATTCAGCGTCGATAACGCAGGAAACCTTGTTGACTCAAACGGTAATATGGTGCTCGGCGTAAGCGGCGATGCCACAGGCGTTGACGCATCTTCAAACAGAATTACATTTGTAGTTCCCGAAGTTCTCGACAATGAGGCAAACTACTCAAAGACGATCACATACAAGGGCGGTACATATCCTCTTACCGTATCTGCCGACACGGCGACTCCGGACGGAAATATCTCGATCGGATTTACGACCGCCGACAGCGATTACGCTTATATGAGCGGCAATAAGCTTGTTGTACAGCTGAACGAAAAGAACGATTATACAAACCTTAACGATCTTGAGGATGCTGTGACCCGTGCGTGTGAAAACGGCGGTGTAAGCATTGAGGGCGTACTTCCGCTCCACTTTGAGCTTGATACGGTTCCTTCTGCGGCAGACATTCCCGCAACGACAGCTACCAACACAATGAAGCTGGACGACGGAACGACAAAGGCTTCGCTCACATTCACTACGGTAAATCCGGGTGAATATGCAAACAACTACACGATAAACTTAAGATATTCAAAGAATGCCGCAGAAACTACGGCAAAGTGGTCGGACAACGGTCTTACGATAAGTGTTCGTCCCGGCGCAACGGTAGCTGACATTCAGGCGGCTATAGACAAGGCTGCAGGCGGCAACGAAAAATATCAGATGAAAGTTACGAGTGCCGACTGGGATGCAGGCAACGGTGCACTTGAAACACTGCTTGCAACTGACGGCAAGGTTGGTCTTGCGGGCGGCTCAAACAATTTCTTCTCTGATATGGTCGACCTTCTGGGCAACATCAAGCTGACAGACGGACGTGTTGCGGCTACTCAGACGGTAAAGGATCTGGACAGCGTATATATCAATGAGGATGGCACTATCTACGGTGTACACAACGTACACGGCATCATAATGCTCGGCAGAATCGATATCGTTACATTTGACAACCCCAACGGTCTTGAGCAGGTCGGCAGCTCCTACTGGAGAGAAACACTTTCATCTGGTGAGCCCCAGGTAAACATAGCCGGAGAAAACGGTTCTGCTTCTGTAGTATCAGGTGCGCTCGAAATGTCGAACGTTGACTTATCACAGGAATTTTCCGATATGATCATCACGCAGAGAGGCTTCCAGGCTAACTCAAGAATAATCACCACTTCGGACACAATGCTCGAAGAAATAGTAAACCTCAAGCGCTAAGTGCCCGTGGGGCACGGCAAGTTCCGCCGTTCTAAAGGTTTGACAGCGGCGTAACTTTCGTTACCGGCGGACGGCAATGTGCCGCGGCAAATTCCGCCTTTAATAACGTTGCGGTGTAGCGACGGATAGCGAAACGGCGGGCGGTGGCGTTGCCTTAATGAATAATGAATGATGAATAATGAATAATTGTTGTGCGCCTGCGGCGGTTATTAAAAAGGCGTGGGTGTAGGGCAGTTGCAAGTTCGTTGTTCTGAAAGTTTGCGATTGACGTAACCTCGGTTTAGCAGAAATTGCAGGGTTCTGTGATTTAAATTCAAGGTTATAAGGGCAGGCGGAGCGTCAGCTCCGCCGTGATGCCCGTTATATTATGCAAAGCGGCTGTTACCGCCGTGTGTAAGCTGTCGGCGTGACAGACAGCCGGTATCAATGAAAAAGCGAAAGCAGTCTGCAAAGGAAGGAAATGTATGATAATACTTACAAAGCTCAACGGGGAAAAGTTTATGCTTAATCCCGACTTTATTGAAATAGTAACGGAAAATCCCGACACGGTAATTACCACGAGTACGGGTCATTCATACATAGTTGAGCAGTCGATGAATGAGATACTTTCTCTCATCAAGGAATACAGACAATCGTTAAGACGTCAGCGTCCCGAGAGAGGGATATAAATTATGAATATTACAGCCATCGGCTGTGCTATATAAACCCTTACAGGAGGAAATTGTTTTGAATATCACGATCATCATAGGTTGGGTAGTATCATTCGGTCTGGTTACATTCGGTATATACAACGGCGGTCAGCTTGACTGGTTCATAGATGTTCCGTCACTTGCTATCACTGTCGGCGGTACTATAGGCTGTCTTTTCGCCTCGTTCCCGATCTCATACCTTAAAAATCTGCCGAAGTACTTAAAGCTCGCTTTGTTCCCCAAAAAGTTCAATCCGCAAATCTACATAGACCAGATAGTTGAATTTGCAAAGATTGCAAGAACAAAGGGACTTATCTCGCTTGAAGACAGCGCAAACAAGTGTAACGATCCGTTCTTAAAAGAAAGTCTTATGCTGATCGTTGATGCGAACGACCTCGACAAGGTAAGAGGTATGCTTGACGATGCGATCGATTTTATGTGCGAACGTCATGAAAGAGGACGACTTTTCTTTGAAAAGGGTATGTCGGTATTCCCCGCATTCGGAATGCTCGGTACTCTTGTCGGACTTGTAAATATGCTTAAAGGTATGGGCGCGGACTCAAGCAACCTGTCAAGCGGTATGGCGGTAGCACTTATCACAACATTCTACGGTTCGTTGTTTTCAAACATACTGTTTGCGCCTATAGCGTCATCGCTGAAAAACAGCCATGAGCAGGAGCTTTTATGTATGCAGATAATCGAAGAGGGCGTTCTGTCGATAGCGGCAGGCTCTAACCCCAGACTTATTCAGGAAAAGCTTGAATTTATGCTTGCTCAGACTGACGTAAAAAAGAAAGGCAAATAAACAACGGCTAAAGAACAGTGCCGAACCGGCGCGAGCTGTTGCTCAGAGCGCAGACCGAGATACACTGTTATAAAGTCGGCAGAGCATTTTGACGCGGTCGCGGATAAAGGTTCGCCTGAAAACGACCGTATCCGGTGCAAAACGAAGAAATTAAGTGTTGAAATAGTCACTTAAATATGTTAAAATATATGGGTTAAGCGTCATAAAGAAAGGCGGTGGAGAAAATGGCAAAGAGAAGAAGCGGAGGCGGCGAGGAAGAAAAGGGCAACTGGCTTGATACATACGCCGATATGGTTACACTACTGCTGTGCTTTTTCGTATTGCTGTACTCCGCATCATCGGTAGACGAAACAAAGTGGCAATACATATATCAGTCCTTTACGTCAAGCGGCACTTATGTAAATCCGTTTGTAATGGACGAACAGCCTAAGAATAATGCCGCAGATACCAACGGCAACGCCGAATCTCCCCCGAACACGCAAAACGGCGGTACTACAAGTGAAGAAACAGAGGGTCTGCCCTCCGACTTCAACCAGCTTTACAGCTTTTTAAAGACAACTACGGAAAAGAACGATCTGGGTCAGTATGTTTACATTGAGCAGACACCGACAAGGATCTTTATCCGATTCAATAATACGATAATGTTTGACGGCAACAGCGCAGTACTGAAAGAAGAGGGCAAGCAGGTGCTCAACAAGTTTATGCCGGGCATAAAGGCTGTGAACAAGTATATAAAGTCCTGCGAAGTATCAGGTCATACTGCCAAGGCGGTATCCGAGGTGAACGACTGGGATCTTTCGGCGGCAAGAGCGTCCAGCGTTGTAAAGTATATGGACTATAACCGCTGTGTTGACAGCGAAAAGTTTACTGTAGAAGGAAAAGCGTGCTATACGCCTATAGCGGATAATACGACCGCAGAAGGCAGAGCGGCAAACCGACGTGTCGAAATAATGATCGTAAGGGCACAGCTCGATACGACATCTCAGGCTGTCATTGATGATATATTGAAGTATGAATACAGGCTGAACGGCGCAAATACCGATCCGTATGAGCGCAACGACGGTAACAGCTCAGATGTCAACAGCGATGTTGTAAATGAGATAATCGACAATATGGAAAGCAGATACGACGGCAACTCAGGCGAAGGCAACTCAAGCGTCAACGAGGCAGGTCCGAAGTACGAGCCGTCATACACAGGTATCCCTACAGATATATTGACATCTGCACCGGCAGAAACATCAGAAGAATAACCGAGAAAGGAGGGCGATTTTTTGGCTGACACCCTCACACAAGAACAGATAGACGCTATGCTGTCGAGCGTGATGGCGGGCGACTCTGTTCCGCTTGATACGCACGAAGACAAGGACGAGATCAAAGAGTATGATTTCCGTACGCCTAAGAAGTTTACGAAGGAACAGATAAAGATACTCGAAAGAATATTTGAAAATTACTCCAGACATCTTTCTTCGTACATAACCGGACTGCTGAGATTGTATTGTAAGGTTTCGCTTGCAAGCATAGAAGAGCAGAAATATTTTGAGTTCAGCAACGCCCTGCCCGATTATACGATAATGGGCATAGTTGACCTCGGCATAGAAGATGATGACATTGAGGAAAGCAATGCGGTATTGCAGCTTTCAAACTCGCTCACCTTTACTATGATAGACCGAATGCTCGGCGGCAAGGGCACATACGAAGATGCCGACCGTGACTTTACAGAAATAGAGATAAACGTAATGCGAGGCATTGTCGAGCGCTTTACCTCGCTTATGACAGAGGCGTGGGACGGCTATGTCGAAACAAAACCGAAGCTGGAATCAATAGAAACAAACTCGCGTGTTATCTCCGCCGCAGACGCTGACGAAACAATGATAATCGTTGCTATGGAAGTAACCATAAACGATTCAAAATCCGTAGTATCGTTCTGTATGTCCGCTATTACTATGGATCAGATAATGAAGAAATTTTCGGCCAAGTTCAGCTCGGGAAAAAGAGCGGGCAGTCCGACAAAGGAAACGGAGCGCAAGGAAAACCTTATGTCTACCCTTTCTCAGTCGGAGCTTACCGTTACTGCGGTGCTTGACGACACAATGCTGACGCTCCGTGATGTATTGAATTTACAGATAAACGACATAATTCCGCTGAATAAACCGATAACGGAAAACCTGGAGCTGAAGGTGGGAAGCACCTGTTGGTTTGATGGAAAACTCGGTACGCTGAACGGGAAAAAAGCGTTCAGGATCGATAATATACTAAAGAATTGAGGTAAGGCAAATGGGAAAACTGACCACTCTGTCGGAGATGCAGCTTGACGCTATAGGCGAGATAATGAATATCAGTATGGGAAGTGCGGCAACTGCCGTATCCGAGCTGCTCAACGCAAAAGTGTGGATCACTACGCCGAAGGTAAGCGTTGTGGAGGCTTCACGGCTGAATTACGACCGCTTAGAGCCGGCTATATGTGTAAAAATCGAATATATCAAGGGTCTTTCGGGCTCTAATCTGATGATATTAAAGGAGGACGATGTGCAGCTGATACTTAATCAGCTGATGGGTAAGCCGCCTGTTATATCACCGGACTTTGAGTTTGACGAGCTTAATATAAGTGCGGTAAGCGAGGTTATGAACCAGATGATGGGCGCATCATCAACGGCTCTGTCTGACTTTCTCGGAATGAGCATTGATATTTCAACGCCGACACCGTATATCCTCAGCGAGATAAACATAGCAGACCTTCAGAACTATGAGCAGACCGATATGGTTGCCGCTATCAATTTTGACCTTACCATTGACGGCGTTATAAAATCGGAATTTATATCGGTACTTGATATAAATCTTGCGGCAACGCTTGCAGACAGGGTTCTCGGAGGTGCAGCTTCGGCAGAGGCTCCCGTACCCGAGCCGCAAACGACTCCCGCGCCGACACCGGCGCCTTCTCCGGTCGAGCAGGTCGCTCCTGCACCGTCACCGATACCGCAGGCAATGCCTGCTCAACAGCCGGTACAGCCGACAGCACCTATGCCGACTCCGCAACCGATGCCGGATATGTATGCGCAACAAGGTTATTACGGTTATCCCGGTCAGCCTAATCCCGCTATGTATGCTCAGCCGGTACAGCCTATGATGCAGCCGCAGCCTGCGGTTAACTACCGCAATGCACAGCTTGCACAGTTTGAGAATTTTGAAGCTCCGCTCGGTACTGAGCAGAAGGAAAATTTACAGCTCCTTATGGACGTACCGCTTCAGATATCCGTTGAGATAGGTTCAACGAGGAAAAAGATCAAGGATATACTTGAGTTTTCTCAGGGCACTATCATTGAGCTTGAGCGGCAGGCAGGCGCACCCGTTGACGTTATGGTAAACGGCAACCTTATAGCAAGGGGCGACGTTGTTGTTATAGACGATAACTTTGCGGTAAGAATAACGGAAATAGTAAAATCGAAATTTATGGACAGCCTCGGTAAAGGCGAATAACATATAATAAAACAGGGATACGAAAGGAAACCTTACACTTATGGATAAGAAGATATTACTGGTAGACGATGCGGCATTCATGCGTATGCTTATCCGCAACACACTGACAACAAACGGCTACACAAACATTCTTGAAGCGGCTGACGGCGAAATCGCCGTATCTACATATGCCGCCGAGAAGCCCGACCTTGTTATTATGGACATAACAATGCCCAACAAGACCGGTATCGAGGCGCTCAAGGAGATCAAGGCTATGGACGCGGGCGCTAAGGTCGTAATGTGCAGTGCTATGGGTCAGGAAGCTATGGTAGTTGAAGCTATCAAGCTCGGCGCTCTGGACTTTATCGTAAAGCCGTTCAAGGCTGAGAGAATACTCCAGACTGTTAAGAAAATACTTGACTGATGCCTCCGGTTGTTCAGCTTGTATGTGCGCTTGTCGGCGTAATTGCGCTGATATTTTTGTTCTTCTGGGTACTGAGGAAGGTAAACAAAGGGATACTTACAACAGGCGGGAAACGGCTCAAGATCCTTGACCGCGCAACGCTCGGCGGCGAAAAATCGATAGTTGTCGTAAGCGTGGCGGGAAAGTGTATGGTGCTCGGAGTTACCGCCGGCAGGATAGACAAGATAGAGGATCTTTCACTCACCGAGGAGGAGTATCTGTCACAGCTCTATCCCGAGGGCGAGGCACAGCAGGACGGTTTTTTTGCGGCGTTCAGCGATGCACTTGCCAAGAATATAAAAAATATGCGCGGAAAGAAAAGTAACGGCGGTGAAAGTGCCGACGCGGAGAGCTTTCCGGGTGTTCATAAAACCGATGACAACGAGAATAACGATAACGAAAATTCTGATGAGAGGAACACGGTGTCGAAATGACAAAAGCTTTTGGTCTTGCACTTAAAAAAATGTTTATCGACAACAAGCGGATATTTATCCGCTTTATCGTGTCTTTAACGGTATGTGTTGCGCTTATCGGGGTGCTTTGCAGTGTTACGGCATTTGCGACAGACAATAACGCCGCGGGTAATGCGGCGGCATCAGCCGCGACATCGGGCAGCGCATCTGCCGCTTCGTCAGGCGGTACGGAGTCTGCCGGCTCTTCGGTAATGAAGGATCTTATCGGTGTTGACGGTTCGCAGTCGCTTGAAGTCATACTGCTTGTAACGGTGCTGTCGCTTGCGCCGTCGCTTCTCGTGATGATGACATCGTTTGCGAGGATAATAATCTGCTTCAGCTTTTTAAGAACGGCAATGCAGACACAGTCCACGCCGCCTAATATGGTGCTTACGGGACTGTCACTGTTTCTGACGATATTCATAATGTGGCCTGTTTTCTCCGAGATAAACGAAACGGCATATCAGCCGTATGCGGCGGGTGAAATAACGATGGAACAGGCTATGGACGCGGCGGGAAAGCCGCTCAAGACCTTTATGCTAAAGCAGACATCGAATGATGATATGAAGTTCTTTCTTGACCTCAAGGGTCAGAGCATGAGCGACATTACCGATGGTGCGACAGATAACATAACACTTGAAAACTACAGCGAGAAGCTGGGCTTTGAAACAGTCATTCCCGCTTTTATAGTAAGCGAGCTGAAACGTGCGTTCCAGATGGGCTTTCTGATATTCATACCGTTCCTTGTAATTGACCTTGTTGTATCGTCAACGCTTATGGCAATGGGTATGATGATGCTTCCGCCCGCTATGATATCGCTGCCGTTCAAGATAATACTTTTCGTATTGGTTGACGGCTGGCAGCTGATGGTAGGAACGATCGTAAACTCGTATAATTTGTAGCTTAATGATCCTGGAAGGGAGGGCTTGATTTGACACAGGATATAGCAATGGAGGTCTTTACCGCCGCACTTGTTCTTGCGCTTAAATTGGGACTCCCTGTTTTGATAGCCGCAGTTGTGATAGGACTTATAATAGCGATATTACAGGCGGCAACGCAGGTGCACGAGCAGACGCTCTCGTTTGCACCTAAGGCTATAGTGGTAGCGATAGTGCTGCTCCTTTTCGGTCCGTGGATGATGAACAGCTGTATAGAGTTTTTCAACTATATATTTGAGCTTATGACAACGGTCGGTGTAACATGACGCTGAGTGACGTATGGGATATGATAATGAATAACTTTCTCGGCTTTCTGCTGATAATGTGCAGGGTATCGGGAATATTCAGCTTCAATCCGATTTTCAACCGTTCAAATTTTCCTGTAAGACTGAGAGCGGGCACGACGATAGCACTCGCCGTGCTTTTTGCCGCCTCTATGGGAGATATCCGATATGAGCCGACAGGCATATTTATGATGCTGTTTGATATGTTTAAGGAAATAGGGCTGGGACTGATACTCGGCTTTATGGTAAACCTTATACTTACAGTAACAATCTCCGCGGGTGAGCTTATCGACTATCAGACGGGTCTTTCGATGGCAAGGGCTATGGACCCTGCAACGGGAGTGTCCATGCCGCTGTTTGCGAATGTTTATTACTATATGTTCATTCTGTATTTCTTTTTAACGAATGGGCACTTATCTTATATAAAGCTGTTTCATATATCGTATGAAACGCTGCCGATAGGCTTTTCGGGATTTACGGCGGACGTGCCGTTGGCGCTTGTAACGTATTTTTCAACGGTGCTTACGCTTGCAGTAAAGCTTGCCGCACCGATAATCGCTATCGAGTTTATCACCGAAATATGTCTTGGTGTATTGATGAAAGCAGTACCGACGATACACATATTTGCGCTGAACATACAGCTCAAGGTACTTATCGGTCTTGCGGCGGTGCTTATAATGGCACAGCCTATGTCGGACTTCATCGAAAAGCTGATGGGTTATATGTGGCAGAACCTTTACGGGCTGCTCGGTATGATGGGCGCTTAAGGAGGGCAAATGGCAGGCGAAGAAAAAACCGAAAAAGCCACCCCGAAAAAGCGTAAGGATACCAGAAAAAAAGGCGAGGTACTGCAAAGCAAGGAAGTTGCGGTTGCGGTTTTCGTGGTGGGAATATTCGCATTTCTTGCGATATTCGGAAACTATATGTTTCAGATGCTGTTAAACTTTATGGAGCAGTCGATGTCATCTATAGACAAGACGTGCAATACCGTGGAGTTTGCGATGAGCGTATTTTGGAAGGTGGCTATAATCTGCGTATGTACCGTAGGTCCTATTCTGGCGGTGGGAGTTGTGCTCAGTGTACTGCCTGTAATCGTCCAGACAAAGGGACTGTTCAGTATGGAGGCGATGAAGCCGAAATTCAGCAGGTTAAATCCGTTTACGGGTATCAAGCGGTTGTTTTCGATGCAGGCGCTTGTGGGACTTGTAAAGGGACTTATAGAAATAATAGTTGTAGTCGCTATCCTGTACTTTCAGGTAATGGACAGGATAAGCGAGTTCAAGAAGCTGATAGATACCGATGTCATAAAGATAGTTGCGTATATCAGTGAAACGGCGATGAGCATGATCGTCACGATATTCGTAATGCTTGTGTTCGTGGCGGCGGCAGACTATGTCTTTCAGTGGTGGTCGTTTGAGAAAAAGCTCAAGATGTCAAAGCAGGAAGTAAAAGACGAGTATAAGCAGCTCGAAGGTGACCCGCAGATAAAGGGTAAGATAAAGCGTAAACAGCAGGAAATGGCACAGCAACGTATGATGCAGGAAGTGCCGTCTGCCGATGTGGTCGTGCGTAACCCTACTCACTATGCGGTAGCGCTGAAATACGACAGGAAGGTAGCTTACAAAGCGCCTGTTGTTGTGGCAAAGGGTACTGACGCACTGGCGCTGAGGATAGTCGCGGTGGCGCAGGAGCATAATGTATATATTACTGAGAACCGCCCGCTCGCAAGAGGACTTTATGAGGCGGTGGACATCGGACAGGAAATTCCGAGAGAGTTTTACACGGCGGTGGCTGAGGTGCTGGCGATGGTTTATGAAGAGCAACATCGGCGGCTGTGAGCCGTTGCAAATTCCGCCTTTGGAAATGTTGCGATTTGGCGACGGATGGCGAAACGGCGGGGTTTAACGATTGTGCTGATGTTCCTGGCGAGAGACAGTGCGAGCTTTGCAACGATATTGCAGACAGCTGGGACAGTTCAAGCGATCCCTCAGTCTTGACGGCAGAAAAAGTAAGTGCTATTTGAAGGTTTGACTTATCTCATTAAGCGGTAATTTTCATGGATTTGTGCCTTGCCGCAAGCCAGCTCCCTTTAGCAAGGGAGCCAAGGTTAGTGTTAGTGCAAATTTTGCATGGATCGATCATAAATAATTATAAAAACGGACAAATTGAAGTCCGGGACAGAGAAAGAAAAAGAAAGGAGCGGTACGAATGGTTAAAAAGATGATGACGAATGTTTTTGCGGTATTCGTTATTTTTGTCGTACTTGCGATCATCATTCCTCTGCCGACTCCGATACTGGATTTTCTTCTGATAATAAATATAGGACTATCTCTTGTCATACTCCTTATGACAATGTACATAAAAAAGGCGCTCGAATTTTCGATATTCCCGACTATACTTCTTCTGACAACGGTTTTCCGACTGTCGCTGAACGTATCTACCACACGAGGAATACTTTCAAACGGTTACGCGGGCGAGGTCGTAAAGACCTTCGGTGAATTCGTAATGGGCGGTGACGCTATTGTCGGATTTATCATATTCGTAATCATTGTAATAGTAAACTTCTTAGTTATCACCAAGGGTTCGGAACGTGTGTCGGAGGTTGCCGCAAGATTTACCCTGGACGCTATGCCCGGTAAACAGATGGCTATTGACGCTGACCTGAATACAGGTGCAATAACCGATGAGGAGGCAAAGATACGCCGTGCGGAGGTACAGCGTGAAAGCGACTTCTTCGGCGCTATGGACGGTGCTACCAAGTTTGTAAAGGGCGACGCGATAATTTCGATAATTACGGCGCTTATAAACCTTATCGGCGGCGCGGTGCTCGGAATGATGCACGGACAGGATATAAACACCGTGCTTTCTACCTACTCGCTGGCAACTGTCGGTGACGGTCTTTGCTCGCAGATACCTGCACTTATGATATCTGTTGCAACAGGTATGGTCGTTACCCGTGCGGCAAGCACGGACAGTTTCAACGCGGATATCAAGCGTCAGTTTACCGCACAGCCTAATGTTATGATGATCGCCGGCATTGTCATTGCCGCCCTTATGGTTATCCCGGGCTTCCCGAAGCTGATACTTCTCGGCGTTGGCGCGGCACTGTTTATATTCGGTCTGAGATTATCAAAATCCAAGGCGAAGAAAGAGGCAGCTCTTGCCGCTCAGGCTGAACGCGAAAGCATGGCAAAAATGCAGGATCAGCCGACCTCGGACAACGACTATTACAGGGATATCGACAACGTATTCAAGCTTCTGAATGTAGAGCAGATAGAGATGGAGTTCGGCTACAGCCTGCTCCACCTTGTTGACGAAAAGAGCGGCGGTCACTTCATTGACCGTGTGGTAATGTTCCGTAAGCAGTTTGCGATGGATATGGGTATGGTAATACCGTCTGTAAGAATGACGGACAACCCCGAGATAAACCCCAACCAGTATGTTATAAAGATAAAGGGCGAAGAGGTAGCAAGAGGAGAGATCCTTTCAGACCACTACTTAGCGCTTGACAACGGCGATGTTGTAAACCCTGTTGACGGCATAGACACTGTTGAGCCTGCGTTCGGCATTCCCGCAAAGTGGATAAGCGCAGACAAGAAGGTAATGGCGGACGTTGCGGGCTATACGCTTATAGACCCCGTGTCCGTAATGATAACTCATCTGTCAGAGGTCATAAAGCAGCATTGCAGTGAGCTTTTGTCGCGTCAGGACGTAAAGACGATGGTAGACAACATAAAGCAGACCAACCCCACGCTTATCGACGATCTTATACCCAGTACTATTTCGCTCGGTTATCTCGAAAAGGTGCTTTGCCTGCTGCTGCGTGAGGGCGTACCGATAAGGGATATGGAAACGATACTCGAAACGCTTGGCGACCACGCGGGTGCGCTTAAGGATATAGATATTGTGACAGAGTATGTAAGACAGGCGCTCAAGCGTACCATAACAAGACGCTTTGCAGAGGCGAACTCGCTGAGAGTTATTACGGTCGACCCGAAGGTGGAGGATACTATTGTCGCAAGCGTAAAGAAATCGGACGCAGGAAGCTATCTTGCGATGGATCCCGATCTGATACAGAAAATCGTCAACATAACAAGCGGAGAGATAGACAAGGTAAAGGACGTAATACCGAACGTTATCATACTTACCTCTCCGATAGTAAGAATATACTTCAAGAAACTGATAGATCAATTCATACCGAATATAACGGTGCTGTCCTACAGCGAGATAGACAATACGGCACAGATACAGGCTATAGGCAATATAGCGATGTAGCGCCGCATTGTCCGGAATATCAGGAAAGGAGTGTTCTATGGCGGTATCGGTACAGAACAAGGAGCGGCTTCCCGAGCTCCTCGAAAAGTACAGGATCACAGGCGACATAAATGTCAGGAACGAGATAGTGCTGATGTATATGGATCTTGTCAGGATAATTGCGGTATCTATGCATAATATCTATGCGGGATATGCCGATAGCGACGATATCATAAACGAAGGCGTTATAGCGCTTATGGCGGCTATAGACGGCTTTGATCCCGATAAGAACGTGAAGTTCGAGACCTATGCCGGCATAAGGATAAAGGGCGCGGTCATCGATTATATGAGAAAGCTCGACAGAGTGCCGAGAACGCTCCGCAAGCTGTCAAAGCAGCTGGACGATAACTTTGCAAGGCTGAACTCAGAGCTTTGCAGAGCGCCGACAGATGAGGAGCTTGCGCGAAGTATGAATATGACTACCGCACAGCTGTCAAAGCTTATGGCAAATACGGCGGGAATGATAACGCTGTCGTTTGAGGAGCTTTTATACGAGGACAATCTTGATAAAAATATGTCGGCAACCGGTGAAACTGCCGATTCAAAAATATATGAGCGTGAGAAAAAACAGGTGATAGCAGATGCGGTCGCCGCTCTTCCCGAAAAGGAAAAGCAGGTAGTCACGATGTACTATTACGAGAAGCTGAAATACTCGGAAATAGCTAAGGTCATGGGTATTACGCAGTCGAGAGTGTGCCAGATACACTCAAAGGCTATGCTGACGCTCAAAAACAAGCTGGAAAGCTATATAAACAGCTGAAAAGCTTGCATATTTATGTGAAAACTGATATTATATAATCAAGGGGCGGAGCACTTCTCTGCTCTGCCCGATAATATGGATACACCGATTTGAGAAAGGAGGTGAAAAAACTTGCAGAGAGCATTTTACAATCTGGCGCAGTCGATGATAAACCATCAGAGGTCGCTGGACGCTATCTCGAACAATCTGACTAACATAAACACATCGGGATATAAAAAGGACGAGATAAGGACCAACACGTTCCAGGAGGAGCTTATACTTGTCAGCAACCGCAGAAAGACAAGCGGCAAGTTCGTACAGACCTATGTCGATACGAGCAAGACAAACCTTGAACAGAGCAGCTTTGAATTTACCGAGAGTCCGTTTGATATAGGTATTCAGGGTAATGTATACTTCAATATACAGGATACGAACGGAAATGTATATCAGACAAGGAACGGTCAGTTTGAGCTTGACGGAGAGGGTTATCTGTGTCTTAACGACAGCGGACGTGTATTAGGTCAGAACGGCGAGATCCATATCGGAAACGATGATTTCATAGTTGACAACGAGGGTAATATCTTAAACGAGAACGGGCAGGTAATCGAAAAGCTGAGGCTCAGCTACATACCCGAAAACGCAGATGTTACAAAGGTCGGAAACGATTTATTCTCGTATGACGGAGATATGACAATTCCCGCAGGTGAGAAGTATGACGTTATCCAGGGCTGTTTTGAAAAGTCAAACGTTGACGCTAACAAGGAGATCACTTCTCTTATGGAAACGCAGAGATTATTTGAGGCGAGCAGTGCTGTACTGAAGTATATGGATACGATAAACGGCAGAGCGGCAAGCGAGATCATCAAACTGTAAAATGACTGAATGTGAGGATATGTTATGAACATAGCATTCTACACGGGTAAGACGGGGCTTATTGCACAGCAGGAAGGTCTTAACGTTTACTCGAACAACATCGCGAACGTGAACACGGTGGGCTTCAAGGCATCGCGCCCGAGCTTTGCGGACTGTATCTATACGGTGCAGAGAAAAACAGAGCCCGACTGGCAGACAGGTCACGGCGAGTATGTGCACAGCACTCAGCTTATGTACAGCGAGGGCGTATTTACATATACCGATAACGAGCTTGATTTTGCGATACCGACGGAAGAGGGCTTCTTTGCGGTAATGGATAAGTACGGCGATGTAAACTACACAAGAGCGGGCGACTTTCAGATGTCGCAGATAGGCGATCACTGGGAGCTTGTAAGCGCTAACGGAGAATTTGTGCTTGACTATGAGGGAAACCACATTACAGTTCCTTTTATAGAGGGTACGAGCAAGCCCGACTATGATGCGCTTTCAAAAATGATAGGTGTGTACACATTCGACAACAACTTTGGACTCGAACTTCTGGGCAGTAACAAGATGACTGCTACCGAGAGGTCGGGAGAGGCGGTTGCCGACAGGAGTATCGACAAGATAAGAATGGCACTCGAACGCAGCAATACGGACATTGCGGGCGATATGGTACGCATTATCGAAACACAGCGCTCTTATCAGATGAGCGCAAGAGTTGTACAGACAGCAGATGAGCTGGAGCGTATAACCAACAACCTCAGGTAGTAAAGCCCGGGGGATATCATCTTATGATGTATTTTGATCGTACTGCCGGGAGCTTACCCGGCAGATACGGTTATTTAAAAACAAACAGTTAATAATTTCAGAGGTCTATTATGATAAACAGTTACGACGATTTAAGCCCGGTACAGCTTGATGTGCTCAAAGAAATAGGAAATATCGGCTCGGGAAATGCCGCAACGGCACTGTCACAGCTCCTTAACAGGTGTATTGATATGCAGGTGCCGCAGGTAAGGCTTATGGACGTGGCTGACGCGATAGAGTCCCTCGGTTCGCCCGACAAGCTGGTGGTAGGAATACTGATAAGGCTTAAAGGCGATGCGGACGGAATGATAATGTTCTTGCTTGAAGAAGCATTTGCGAAGACTATCGTCACGGGACTTACGGGAGATCGCCCGTTTTCGCTTCATGAGATGAATGCCGATGATATATCGGTGCTCAGTGAGATAGGAAACATAATGGGCGGAAGCTATGTGAATGCCATAGCGGATCTTGGCGGTATGACGATAGATATGTCGGTGCCTGCGCTGACGACCGATATGCTCGGGGCTATAATGACTGTGCCCGCAACGGAGCTTTCGGAAGCGTATGAAAAGGTACTTATGATAAGCGAACAATTTCTGATAGATTCAGTTGAGATACAATCCGATATGCTTCTCATACCCACTGTTGAGTCACTGAGGACGCTCCTTGGGAAACTGGGGGTAGAAAACCAGTGAACAGGATAATAGTGGGGATATCCGATCAGAAGCTGTGCAAGTCACCCGATGTTCTGGTAACATATGCACTTGGCAGCTGCGTCGGGATATGTATGATAGATAAGGCGCTCGGCATAGCGGGGCTGGCGCACATAATGCTGCCGGACAGCAGTGCGATACCGAGCGATAAAAACAAGTTCAAGTTTGCGGATACGGGAATACAGCTGTTGTATGACAGTATGATAAAGAGCGGTGCGGCGGCATCGAGGATCACCGCAAAAATAGCGGGCGGAGCGAATATGTTTGCGACAACATCGCCTGCTATGTCGATAGGTGACCGTAACGTTGAGGCAACCAAAAAAATGCTTGCAAAGCTCGGAGTACCGATAATAGCATCGGATACGGGGCTTAACTACGGAAGGACGGTATCTTTCAATGCGGCGGACGGCTCGCTTGAGATAATGTCCAGTCTTAAGGGAAACAAGACGATATAAAGATATATCAACACATCACACAGGGAGGTGCACTGATGGAAAGAACCGAAAGGCAGAAGATGGCTGACGCTTCTATGTCAGAGCTTATAGAACTGGAAAAGGCATCAAATACATCACTTGAAGGCATCGAGCTGAACAACGGCGGAACTATGCAACGCCCGCAGGGAACAAATCCGCTGCTTAATGTTGATGCATCCGCTAAGGTCGTTGTAAGCGACAACAAGCTTGAAGCCAATATGTGCGTATTTTCACCTCAGTTTTCGGGCAAAGATATCACGGTGGAAGCTATGCGTCAGGCGCTCAAGGACGAGCGTGTCGTATACGGAATAGATGATGAGCTGCTTATAGAGATAGCCGAGAACAAGCTGTATGATAAAATTTTCACTGTGGCAAGCGGCTATGCGGCGATAGACGGCGAGAACGGCAGGGTGAACAATCTTTTTGATACGGATAAGAAGCTTGTGCCGAGAAAGCTTGAGGACGGAAGTGTCGACTACCGTGATCTGGGTCTTATCGTAAATGTCAAGATGAACGACCTTATATGTGAGATCACGCCCGAAACACAGGGAGAAGAGGGAATGAACGTCTACGGTCAGGTGATAGCTCCGCGCCCGGGCAGACCTCCGCTGATACCTCAGGGTGCGAATACGGTGCTTTCTGCCGACGGGACAAAGCTTTTTGCCGCTGACAGCGGAAACCTTGTCTATAAGGGCGGAAGATTCAATGTTGAAACCACGTTCCAGATCTCATCGGACGTAGATGTAAAGACAGGCAACATAGATTTCCTTGGCGATGTTGTGATCAAGGGCAGCGTACAGGAGGGCTATACTGTCACAGCGGGAAAATCCATAACAGTATTGGGTATGGTAACAGGTGCGACATTGACCGCTCAGGGCGACATAACCGTTAAGAACGGTGTATTTGCAAGTACTGTGCAGTCGCAATACGGTAATATAAATATTGCAATCGGAGAAAACGATACCATAACGACCAGAGGTAATCTTACAAGCACATCGCTTGTCGGCTGTCGCATAAAGATAGAGGGCGACCTTGACTGCACCAAGAGCCCCGGCGCACTTGTCGGCGGCGATTGCAGTGTTATGGGCAAATTTGCGGTGGCACAGCTCGGACACAAGAGCTATACGCCCACTGTAGTATCTGTGGGAAGTACCACGAACCTCCTGCTTGAAATGGACTCGCTGGAAAAGCAGTGTACCGCTATCGATGAATATATCGAAAAGATCAACACATCCATAGAATTTTTACAAGGAAAAAAGCGTAACGGCGAAAAGCTTGACGCAGAAAAAGAAGCTTACATTTCTTCTGCCATAAGGCTTAAGGTCCAGAAGGGTATGGACAAAAAGCCGCTGAGAGCAAGAATAGAAGAAATACAAAGAATAATCAACGCAAAGGAAACGCTGTCGGTAAGGGTGACGAAGTGCGTTTATCCCAATGTAAGGATAAATCTGAACAGCTTTACAACTATCACATCGGCGGAGTACGGCAAGTGCAACATAGTCTGCGGACCGAACGATATCGAATTCAAATAAGGCGGCAGGCATAGGGAAAGGCATATTCTATGACGGCAACGGTTAAAAGCAGGTATATGACGATTTTTAAACAGATCACGGCGTTTATATGCGGATTGCTTTGTATGGTTGCCGTTTGCTGTTTTTTCGGAACAAACGCCGATGCGGCGGCTGTATCGTCATGTACGGTTTCGGGGATCACGACAAAGACTTATACAGGAAGTGCGGTAAAGCAGAACCCGACAGTAAAGTATAAGAACAAGGTGCTCAGAAACGGCATCGACTACACCGTAAGTTATCAAAATAATAAAAATGCGGGAACGGCGTATGTTATAATCAAGGGCAAGGGAAGTTACAGCGGAACGATTAAAAAATCGTTCAAAATCCAGCCTGCGGTCATATATAACAGGTGTTCGTTCTATAAGGTAGCAACGCAGTACTATACCGGATCACAGCTGAAACCGGTACCGCTTATCAAGAACGGCTCGACAGTTCTGAAAAACGGGGTCGATTTTACTCTGACTTATGAAAAAAATGTCAACAAAGGAACGGCAACGGTAAATATCAAGGGTAAGGGCAACTATAAAGGCAGCTGCTATCTGAATTTCAAGATAGTCGCAAGACCGGTTTCTATGCTGAATATAAGCGTCCCGGCGGTGACTTACACAGGAAAGGCATTGAAGCCTGCCGTTACCGTAAAATACGGCAACAAGACATATAAGAACGGTACAGACTATACGCTTACATACAAGAATAACACTAAAGTCGGAACGGCGACAGTAGTTGTTACAGGCAAAGGAAAGCTTCTGACCGGGTCAAAGAGAGTTACGTTTAAGATAAACCCCAAACCGATATCGAAAGCAACGATCGCATATAAGACCTCTCTGACATATAACGGTACAGCGCTGAGTCCCGCAGTTACAGTGAAGTACGGAAAAGCAACGCTTAAGAAGAATACGGACTACACTGTATCGTATTCAAATAACAAAAATGCGGGAACGGCTACAATAACCGTCAAAGGCAAAGGTATCTACGGCGGAAGCGTAAAAAAGACTTTCAGGATAACAAGAAAAGCGATACCTGCCTCGGCTGTTTCAAATATAAGTGTAAAAAGCTTTACCGGGGCGGCGATAAAGCCGGTGCCTGTTGTAAAGATCGGAGCAAAAACGCTTAAAAACGGAACGGATTTTACATTGAGCTATAAGAATAATACCGCACTTGGTACGGCAACGGTTGTGCTTACCGGCAAGGGCAATTATTCGGGCACTGTAACAAAAAGATTTAAAATTACCGCAAGAGCTGTAAGCGGCGTAAAAATAACAGCTGCGGGAGCAAGCTACACCGGGGCACAGGTGAAGCCTGCGGTGACGGTAAGCTACGGCACTTATAAGTTTAAAAACGGTACGGACTATACCCTTTCCTATAAAAATAACACGGAGGTCGGCACGGCAAGTGTTACCGTAACAGGCAAAAATCATCTGAGCGGCAGTAAAACCGTGACATTCAAGATATCAAAGGCTGATATCAGGAAAGCAAATACAGTTATCGGGAATGCGATATTTACAGGACAGGAAGTAAAGCCGGCATTGACGGTAAAAACAGGCAGCCTGCGGCTTATAGAAGGAACTGATTATACTGTTTCGTATCTGAACAATATAAATGCAGGTAACGCACAGCTGACGCTGACGGGTAAGGGAAAGTTCGAGGGTGCTATAACTAAGGCGTTCATCATTTCCAAAGCTGACATTGCTGATGCTCAGCTTAATGTGAAAGGTGTATATTCGCCTGCAGGTACAATATTTACTGTCAGCGGAAAGTACGGTGAGTATGAGCTTAAGACGGGTGACAGCGAAGTAACCGATACCGACCTGCTCCCCGGTGAACATAAGGTCGCTGTAAACGGTGCAGGTAACTTTACAGGCAGTGTTACAACCGACTGCGTGGTCGAAAAGGCTGACATATCTGCGGCAAAGGCAACATTATCGCTTTCAACGAGCGGCAAGGGCTATACGGTAACCGTAAAATATGACGGTATACTGCTTGCGCAGGATACAGATTATAAGGTCGATATCGATGAGTCGGCAGGCAATGTTTCGGCAGTAGTGACAGGCGCAGGCAATTATAACGGAACACTGAAAATAACCGAGATCAGCGGTGCGCTTGAATTGTTTGAAAATGCAACGGTAAGTGTAGATGATGTAACATACAGCGGCGGTGCTCAGCTCCCCGCAACTACTGTAACGATAGGTTCTTCCGCACTCAAAGCGGGAACGGACTATATCCTCAGTGCATACAACAATATAAATGCCGGAACGGCAACCGCAGTGATAACAGGCATAGGAAGCTTTGAAGGTGCAGAGATCAAGGCTTCGTTCAAGGTACTGCCTGCCGCTATATCTTCTGCAAGGATAATCTGCGCAGATCAGCAGTATACAAGCAATACGCTTACTCCTGTTCCGACTGTTACATATAACGGAAAAACGCTTGCTAAGGACACCGACTACACTGTTTCGGGCTATAAGAACAATGTTAATGCCGGCACTGCTTCCTTTACCGTTACAGGTAAAGGGAACTTCACCGGAACAGTAACGGGCACGTTCAGAATAGTTAAAAAGAACAGCATGGAAGCACTTGTGCAAAAGCGTCTTGACGAGATGATGGAAGGCAAGTGGGACAGGAAGATAAACGACTTTTGGCACAGCTATCAGCTCGGCAAATATTATAATACCCTGCTGACTTCGCCCTGTACCTGCCACAGCTTCTGTGAAACAGGAAATGAAACGGGCTGTACCTGTCTTATCGGAAGAAGTAATGTGCTCGGAAATCAGGGCATACAGTGTGCGGGATTTACGATAGAAGTGTTTGAATATCTGTTCGGCAAGACGAACGGCTATAAAGAAAATACTCTTACGATAAAGAACCGCTCGGACGGAAACTGGACGGAAGCGGCACTGAAAAAGTGGATGACGGATACGTTCCGCCCCGGCGACTATCTGGCATATGATAACATAATGTACGGATATCCGCACTATGTCACGATATACTCTGTCGATACGGACGGTATATGGGTATATGAGGCGAACTACGGCGGCAGATGTAAGATAAACTTCCGCAAGTTCACGTTCAAGGAGATATACGAGCAGACAGACGGGCTCTGGCACAGAACGCCGGATAATTATGAGCTGTCGGAGTATTGATAAGGGTCAAAAGCTTATATGTTAAGAACCGCACGGTATTTCCGTGCGGTTCTTTCTGTGAAAATACTCATTGGAATTTACATTGTTTGCAAGCTGATATAATGTAATATATCGCCAACAACGCTGAAAACAGCTTCCGTGCCGACAAGATTTTAATAATTTTGTGAGCTTAACAATGCAACTGCACTGTCACCGAAACTTCCAAAAACGCACTATCCTAAGATATCTGTACAGTCCCCCGGGTCGAACAGAGCGTCAGCGTCCCGCTTACGGCG
>ENA-OUUV01000103-OUUV01000103.1-human-gut-metagenome-genome-assembly--contig:-NODE-103-length-60069-cov-7.019895_pt1 | contig 60069 bp, 45 predicted proteins | sample MGYA00237952_ERZ548838 | MGnify/ENA primary metagenome ERZ548838 (study PRJEB26490, sample SAMN05194705) | human gut metagenome | biome: terrestrial biome; feature: human-associated habitat; material... | reverse complement strand
CCCGGGGGACTGTACAGATATCTTGGGATAGTGCGTTTTTTGGAAGTTTCGGTGACAGTGCAGTTGCATTGATACACTCACGAAATTATTAACACCCTGTCAATATGGATATGTTTTCAGCAGTGTTGGCTGTAATTTATTGTTTTGACGCTTTGACAATATGTTGCACTGCAAATTTAATGAAATTTGATAAACCGAGGAATTGAGTCACAGCCCCTGCCCTGTTAAATTGCCTATCAGTCAGTCCTTAAAATGCTCCCCGTATTTTTCTTTCATAGCTTTCCATGATTTCTCATAACCGTATAGTCCTTGAAAATATATATCATCTTCTCCAAAGAGCGATGGCACATCATCATAAGCTAAATCATATTTCATAGGATATGCTCTATGATAAGAGTTCCCGTCATTTGTTCCGGGAATAGGAGTAACAGCCACAAAGGCAAGATATGATACGTCTTTTTCCATAGGTGAACCGTTATCAGAAATTACAGCTTTACCGTTATGAGAATGAACAAAATCATTTATTGCATTACAATTTTTAATTTCTTCCTCGATAACCGCAATATTAGCCTCATAGTCTTTCAATGAATTTTCACTCGGTTCTTTTTTTGCATTTTCTTCTTCAATGTATTTCTTATATTCGGCAATTTTCTCTTTTTTTTGCTTAATAGCTTCATCAGCGGACATCAGAACAGTATTGCCGTTTTCTTCTGTAAATTCACATACATTGAATCCTTCTTGAATATAAATTATATCTCCTGTTTTAAGATCCGTTACCGCATCGGCGGTTTTGTCAATCACTTCTTCAATAACAATCGGAGTATATACTCCGTTCAGAACGTTATCATCAGAAGAATCCTGCACGGTTTTGATACCGCTCCTTCCATTCTGAAATACATAGCTATCGCCCGCAACCTTGCATTTTATTACCAACACCTCATCTTGTACTGCATATCGTGCAAGAGGAAGTGTTACTGTTTCACCGGTAAACGCTCCCAGTCCATCTCTTTTAAGGTTATATATTCTGCGAAAAGTAGTTTTTACATACTTGTTTTTATCATACGAAAACGTCTGATATCCCTCGATATTCTTCACAAGGTTTTCTTCACTTTCCTTGCTTGTATTATCTGTTTCGGAGCTGTTTTCAGTAGCCGGGCTTTCATTTTTACTGTCCGTGACCGAGCTCTCGCTCGGCGGCGTGGCATCGCCTACACCGCTCTGCGTAGAATTATCAGTACAGCCGAAGAGCATAAGTGCCGATAAAATGAGTGCTGTTGTTTTGGTTAGATTTTTCATAATTTGTTACCTCAATTTTGTAGTCCCTTGTTATTTTTTGAAATGCTCCCCGTATTTTTCTTTAAGTATCTTCCACTGATTCTGATAGCAAGCTCCGCATCGGTACAGATTTTTAACCATCTCTTCCGACTGATCTACATAGGGAGCGTCGTTTTCAAGGTCAAATATTATGTTATATGTATAACAATAGATATTCCCGTCGATTTCATTCGGCGTTTTAACGTTTTCTGCAAACACAAGATACGACTGACCTCGTTGCATCATTACAGGTGCACATAGATTGACAACATATTTTTCGGGATTTTTACCGATAATATCATAGTATTCAAGCTGTTTTTTATAATACTCAAAATTTTCTTCACTAAAATAACTGCTGTTGAAATTGCCGTTTTCATCTTCATATTGCTGTTTTATATATTCAATTTGCTCTTCCACCCATTTAGGCGTTTTTGTATTGTATTCTTCAACCGGTCGATACCATTCCCGCACATAAATTATATCGCCAACAGAAAATACACTTTCATTTCCGAAGTCCTCGACAATTTCTTCAATTATAACAGGTGTAAATATGTAGTCGTCCTCTTCTCTGGTAATTTTGACATTACCGCATACACCTCCGTGTACATAATAGCTGTCACCTACAACCCGGCATTTTATTCCTATAGAGCTTCGATTGTTTGCTTTCATATTTTCTTTTTTCGTAGGATCGGATGAACCGGCGCGGTCATACACGCCGTAATAATGTTGGGTATATTCTATTTCGGTGAAATTTTCGTATTTATTCTCATCATACGAAAACGTCTGATATCCCTCGATATTCTTCACAAGGTTTTCTTCGCTTTCCTTGCTTGTATTATCAGTTACAGAGCTGTTTTCAGTAACCGGGCTTTCAACCTTACTTTCGTTTTTGCTGTCCGTGACTGAGCTCTCGCTCGGCGGTGTAGTATCACCTACACCGACCTGTGCAGAGTTACTTGTACAGCCGAATAACATAAGTGCCGATAAGATGAGTGCTGTTGTTTTGGTTAGTTTTTTCATAGCGTTTTACCTCAATTTTGTAGTCCCGCGTTATTTCTTGAAATGATCCCCGTATTTTTCTTTAAGATATTTCCACTGATCTCTGTAACGGTAATAGCCATTGAAATAGTCCGCATCTTCTTCCTCGCTCATATATACTTTCGGCGCATCGTTTTCAAGGTCAAAAGTCACTGTGTAATTTGCGGCATATTGATTATTGTCAAATACAAAACCCCTTGCTTTTTCATCAAAAATCATTAAATATGACTGCCCTTTTTCTAATAAAACCGTTCTGGTAGATATTACAGTCTGATGTGACGTCAGATAGTCACGATATTTTTTATCAGATTCAAGTGCCTCACCAAATTGTTCCGCCAAATAGTTATCGGAATTATTTTCAATGACTTTTTCTATATCTTTTATGCTTTCATCCAGCCATTCGAGAGGTTTATTATTGTTGTAAGATTCAGTAAGGATATAGTCTTCCATTACATATACAATATCTCCTGTGTTATAGTCGGTTTTAACACCAAAATCATCAATTATTTCATCTATCATAACCGGAGTATAAATACATGTATAGACGCCTTTGTCATGTTCGTCACGGTTGAATTCAACATCTCCGCATTTGCCCTCCAATATGAAATAGCTGTCACCTACTACATGGCACTTTACAACTACAGGCGCTCTCATAAATCTTTTTAAATTTGTATAATTTGGCTCAAACGAATCTTCAAAATCATACGGTGAAATCAGCCTTTTTTTAAATTTATTATCGTTTGTAATTTCGTAGACCGAAGAATCATACGAAAACGTCTGATATCCCTCGATATTCTTCACAAGGTTTTCTTCGCTTTCCTTGCTTGTATTATCAGTTGCAGAACTGTTTTCAGTAGCCGAGCTTTCGGCTTTGCTTTCGTTTTTGCTGTCCGTGACCGAGCTCTCGCTCGGCGGTGTGGTATCTCCTACACCGCTCTGCGTAGAATTATCAGTACAGCCGAATAGCATAAGCGCAGATAAGATGAGTGCTGCTGTTTTGGTTAGTTTTTTCATAGCGTTTTACCTCAATTGTGTAGTCCCTTGTTATTTTTTGTAATGCTCCCCGTATTTTTCTTTATGATATTTCCAACTATATGTGTAAGTATAGTGAAAAGAAACATACTTTTCGTTTTCACCGGGCGATTTAGGTTTATCATCGCCCGGATTGTATTTTTCGCAATATTGTCAACCCATTTTTTAAAATATGTTAATCAAGTGAACTTTTATACGATTCAAAAGCAACCCAATTGTCTTCTCCAAACGAAGAAATGATTTCCTTCAAAGAAACATAAGAATGATCGTCTTTAGTAAGTGGATCATCAATGCCATATACGCCTTGTTGCACGTTGACGAGAGTCGGCATAGTATCGCTGTATTGGTAGAGAACAAACAAGTAGGTTTGACCGATCTCTAAGTTAGGGCTTCCATCCATTATTGGGATTTCCTTATTTGCCTTATCACCGAGAACAGCTATTTGTTCTTTGACATAAACGCCTTCTAATCCACCAAGCATACGCACTTTGATCGTCTCGGCAGAGTTACCTTTATACGAAGTGATTACTTCAACACTATAAATCGTATTTAAATAGCAGTTCTCAGTTTCAGAATCAGACGTAGGAGGTTTGGCGGTTGTACGGTCAAGTATTTCAAAAGATATATCGGTTATTTTCCCTAAAACAATAACATTCCCTGCATTTGTCAGCTCCTTGACATCTTTGTAAACAGGCCAATCAGCGGAAATTAAATTGTAGTGTATTTCTTCACTGCTGTTGTTTGATTCTTGAGCAGAAACAGGATTTTCATTCTGTTCGCTTGCAGACGTGATATTGTTATCCTGTGGAGCTGTGTCAGAGCAAGCAGTCAACAGCAGAACCGTTGCTAAAACCATAATGAATAATTTAGATTTCATAGTTCACCATTCCTTTCGCAAGTGACAAGTGAGATTAATACTTTTTAAGCAAATGATAGATATCAATCATTTGAGGAGTATAGATCATCTCTCGATCTCTGTCGTGTCGCATTAAGCTAAAATCAGTTGTGCTTGGATTGTCATCTAACCACATTAGATGTGCAAATTCGTGTGTTACTGTACTTCGCCTAAACGCTGTCGACGAGCCAATAGTACTCGTGTTGATTTCAATTTTTGCGGATGTAGCAACATCATTTGACAACAAAGTCGTTGTCAAACCATACCATGTTTCCGTCGGAAATGCGGCAACAGTTAATGTGTATTTTGATGTTCCGGTCGTTGTGGTTGTAATATTTGTGTTGGCATTGGAGTTGTTCCATGCGTTTCGAGAAGCATTTATTATGGGTAACCATGTGGAATTTGTGGTAGTTGAACCTTTTAATTGGAGCGATATATTTCTTGTTGTAGAACCATAAGTAAGAAACGCGTTGCTTGCATTGGATCGAGTTGTATAGGTAACACTAACATAAGGTTTAGTAGCACCTTCTGAGGTATATAGAGCTTTGGAGTATGTTCCATTACTTTCGCTGGTTCTGTTTTTAAGAATAATTCCTTTATTTCCGTATGAATGGTTGGATTGCCACAATCTTACTGCTTGGGTTATATTGAAAGAACCAGTAGTATTATTAGGATAAGAATAGGTATATGTTGAGAGTGTTTGTTCAACTCCATTTTTTTTATAACTTCCATTCCATATCGTGTAACTATACTTGCTGGATTCGCTCCATGCTGGTCCGGTATAAATATGTGCGGAAATTGTGGCGGACGCTGAATTACCAGATACTTCTTTTAAGTGCAGGGTGGCAGAGCTAATAATGTAATTCTGATTGCTCATGAAAGATTGCTTCATTAGACCCGGAAAGCGCATCAAATGTCTGCCCGAACCATATGAAGAATCAACATATCCTATAACGGCCAATGAATTTGCTCCTGCTGTGCCAGTTGCTCCGCTACCGTTATAGATAGGAGTATCTATAATTGATTTACTTGAGCCGCTTCCTGTTGAATTTATTGTAATGGTCGGATCTATTGTAACCGGATATACCGCTTCGTTTTTCAGCCATTCATTGTCAAGAGTAATAGTTATCGTATAGCTGCCATCAGCATTTTTTACCGCCGTATATCCCGTAACATATCCCTGCGGTACTATTGTATTTTCGCCGTTTGAGCTGTCAAACAGTATTACCTCACTGACAGTACCGACTATCTCTTCCTTTTCATCGTCAACAATTGAAAAATAGCCGCCCTCATCTTTAAGGCTAAGACCGTTTGTATCAACATCGAAAGAAAATTCGTTCTTTCCGTTGTATCGGTCAAGTATGATATTTTCTTTTACACCGTTGAGCTGTGCGCTGTATTCTATGACTGTATCGTCGCCGAATACATCGTTATATTCAACTATATCGTGTTTGTCATATTTGTTTTCTGTTTCGGTTATAATATCCGATACATCTGCTTTATCAGAAGCGACAGGTGACATTTCTATAATATATTCGTCGCTTTTAACGATAATGCCTGTTTCGTTGTCGAGCTGTTCCGGCATATATACATTTATGTCGTTTTCCGCGCTTACAAAAGCATAGCCCTCTTTATCCGCTTCTGACAGTTTAGTACTTTTGTCGCATACTGTGCCGTTTTCATCGGTGTACTTTACAGGCTCGTCAAAATAATACATTGTTTTTGATCCGTCTTTATTCTGGAATACTACCGAATAATCGTCTGTTTCCTGCGCAAATAAGCGGTTTGCGTGTTCTTTTTCTTTAATATCCTTTACAGATATGACTTCCGGTATCTCGTAGTCGTCAAGCCCCTTATCTGAAAGCTCAACAAGGCTCAGATCGCCCGGCATTAAGTCCTTGAGCAGATTTCTGTCCGCTTCTTCTATACTTTTTTCGCTTGTACTGTTTTCGTTATCGGCGTTTCCGTTTTCATGTGCATATACAGGTATGCTTGTTGAGAGTAATGAGATCGCCAATAGTAAAACAGTGAATAAATGTTTTTTTCTTTTCATAAGCACCTCCGTTTTGTTTTTGAAAAAGAAACACTTTTTCTATTGTTAGAATATCATTTATGCTATGCAAAATCAAGGCTTGTCTTGATATTTTGTGAAATATAGCCAACAAAAATTGTCAAAATAACCAAACAGCGACTTGCCCTCGCAAGCCGCCGCTTCTCATCTCACTTAACCTCAATAACAACATCTGCACCTATTCCCGCCGCCTTTATTACTCCGCTTTTCTCTGCGGTGTCGGGCTCATACGGTTTTCCGTCCCTTATATAAGCTATACCGCACTTTCTGCCGTTACCGAGAATATCGGGGATATTCTCCGCCGGGATATGCACCTTTGCGGTCGCTCTCCACAGGTTGATATCAAGCACTCCGTTTATCCTGTCAGCCGTTATGTCCATATCGGACTTTGAGGTAAGCTCTATGCTTCCCGAGCTGTCCTCTATAACAACGCTGTCCGCCTCCCCGTCATATTCAAGCCGCCTTATATCAAGCGAGCTCACACACAGCAGTCTTGCCTGTGCGGATATTTCACAGCAGTCGGTAAACTGCTTCGGTAGCAGTATCTTCACCGATACATTCTCCTGCGCTTCATACCTGCTCATCTTATCCTTGCGCAGGCACTCTACATCAAGCTTGTTTTTACGGCTGTCGAGCCTTACCTTGAATACCGAGCCGATATCCTCCGCCGTTTCCGAAGAGAATATAACGTGCAACTTCTCATCATCACCGCCGGATACGGTGATATCACGCACGCTTCCGGCATTTATATCAAAGTGTGTGTTGACATCTATATCATATGCCGTTTCGCTCGTGTACTGAGCCGCACCGCCTTTTTCCGGCAAATTTCCGCTTACAAGCTCGTCAAGTGTCACCTTGAATATCTCCGCAAGTATAGTCATATTTTCGATATCTGGAAGACCCTTTCCGGTTTCCCACTTTGTCACCGCCTGACGTGAAACGCCTATACGCTCCGCAAGCTCTTCCTGCGAGATGCCCTCGCTCTTTCTTATCTGCCTTAGCTTTTCACTGAAATTCATATATGTTTCCTCCTTGATTTGTCGTGTTTTTGAACAGCCCGATTATAACCCTTTTTCCGCAGTAGCCGCAATAAACATCTGCTTACAATCGTTATTTCCGGGCGCTACTTTGCGTTGCATACGAAAAATCGGCATAGCAAAGCGGAATGTGAAGCCACATTCCGCCGTGATCTTTATTAAAACTGCAACAGCATCACAACCATTGCCAAAATAAACACCGGTGAAAGCACCGCCAACATCTTCTTATGCTTATGCTCTCCTCCGACAGGCGTAAGCTTTGCCGCTCCGCAGAACGCAAGCAATACCGCCACAAACGGCGCCGCAAAGTAGGAGATGTTCACGATAATGTTTCCGAGCGCCGCCGCCGCATCTACAAGCCCGTCCCACAATCCGCCGATGCCAGTGAGCTGCTTCTGATACGTTATGACCGTCACAAAGAAGTTGTTTATCAGGTGCAGTACCATTCCGGGGATTATCGTGTCGTATCTTACCGCCATAAGTCCAAATATTATACCGCTTAAAAACGCATATGCAAACTGGTCAAAATTGCCGTGCGCCAGTCCGAACACCAGCGCCGATATAATTATCGCAGGCGTATCGCCTATAGGCTTAAGCGAGCGCAACAGCAGATGACGATAGATTATCTCCTCAAATATCGGCGCAACAAACGCCGTAAAGATAAGCGTTACCACGCCCGCGGAAAAACTCGACGGAGCTATTGCTTCCATCACATTCTGTATCTCTCCCGCACCGAACAGCAGCTGTAATATATAATTTATACAGGTCGTTATATTGCTTCCCCACATTGCAAACGCAAACATAGCAGGTATGAATATAAGCGGATAGTACGACTTGTTCTCATACTGCGTGTCAAGACGCTTCAGCGGTCTGTACTTCTTATACAGCACCCCGAACGCAAGCAGCTTCGGGATATATGTCGATATATTGCTGAAAGTGTAATTAAGCACAGTAAACATAGTACTGCCTGTTTCAAGCCCGGCATTCACAAAGCCCCTCAGCAGGAACACCATCGCAATGAATATAATCTTTTGCAGTAAAACGGATACGATCAGCGCAACTCCGACATCAAGGCATATCCTGCGTATATCCGCAGGCTTAAGGTCGTCTTTCGTGGTCAGAATATCAAAGCTCTGCTGTCTGTACCTGTCTGCAATAATACCGGTAAGGCTTTTCTGCATTTTAACAGAGTCCTTTCGTTAAATAATCATCATAGCTATTATATACGCCGTGCACAGAATAAATCCCGCAATAAACAAAGGTTCTTTTGCCACAGCGATGAATTTCTGCTTTTTGGTAAGTGCGGGATAGTTGTTTACCGGTCGGTAAAGGCGATTGTTCTTAAGCTTTCCTATAGCCGCCGCAATGCCGACTACAGCTATTATCAGTATAACAGCAAGGTAAATCATCAGCGCTGTCATAAACGCCTGTTCGCCGCCTGTAAGCCCCTCGCCCTGCTGAATATGCGTAAACGCCGATATAAAAGTTTCACTGCTTACAGCCACGATCGCTATTCCTGCAATAGAGTTGAATATCGCGTGCATTATCATTGTCGGCACAAGACTGCCGGTCGCGTATCTGACATAGCCCAGACATATGCCTACTATCACCGTATAGCAGAACTGATGTATATTGCCGTGCGCCATTCCGAAGCACAGCGATGAAACGAGTATCGCAAAGCCGTTTCCGTAGGGCATAAGCGAGGACTGTATAACTCCCCTGAACCAGTATTCCTCAAACACCGGTGCCAGCACCGCCATTTGTATAAACAGAAAAGCAAGATACCAGCCGCCAAGCCCAAGCCCCTTTGACACTATCGGTGCGAGCGTATCCTGAACCGCCGAGCGATCCTGTACTATAAAAAAAGATATCGCCATCACCGCAATGTTTGCCACCTGACCCGCTCCGTACATTGGTACGAACCACGATACAGCCTTGCCGAGCCTTTTGGGCTTCTTGTAAAGCCTGCCGTCAAAGTGATATCCGAGCAGCTTTGATGTGACCGCTATCGCCAGCACATACAGTATAAGTATACCCGCGAGCGCCTGCATCGAAGACGTTATCTGCGCGTCGCAGTCAGCCATAAGCGCCCCGATGAGCGCAGTTACCGCATCAGCCGCACACCGTGCCGCGAATATGACTGTTAAAGCCAGTCCCGCCTTTTTGCAGGCTGTCCTGAAATCAGCGGCGCACATCGAGAACTTCTCCCGTTTCGAGCATTTCCTTTACATAGCTCGGGAGCGCAAAGCAGCCCTTGTGGAGCTCCGTGTTATAGTATCTTGTCTTAAGACCGAGGGAGTTCCAGTGCTTTGCATCAAGGTCGTTTATCGGATCAAGCCCCTTACTTGCAAAGCCGAACAGCCAGTGACCACTGGCATACGTCGGGATATGAGCCTGATAAACAGCGCATACCGGGAACACCGATTTTATGCGCTCGTGCGCCCTGCACATAGCCTTTGCGTCATTAACATAGAACGGGCTTTCATGCTGATTTACAAGCACGCCCGTGTCTGTCAGCGCATTATAGCAGTTTCCGTAAAACTCAGGCGTGAAAAGACCCTCTCCCGGTCCGAACGGGTCGGTAGAATCAACTATTATAAGGTCGTATTCCCCCTGCTTATGTCTTACATAGCGCAGTCCGTCCGTAAAATGCATATCAAGTCTGGGGTCGTGCATAGAGACCGTCATCTCGGGGAAATACTCCTCGCAGACCTCAACCACCTTTTTATCTATCTCGACAAGGTCGATATGCTCTATCGTGCTGTAACGGCACAGCTCTCTTACCGTGCCGCCGTCGCCCGCACCGATAACAAGTACGTTCTTTATATCCTTCTTTACCGCCATCGGAACGTGTACTATCATATCATGATAGATAAATTCGTCCTTCTGCGTTATCATCACATATCCGTCAAGCGCAAGCAGTCTGCCAAATTCAAGCGACTGAAAAACGTCTATCCTCTGATATTCGCTTTGCTCGCTGTACAGCTGTTTGTCTACTCTTATCGAAAACTTAACACTGTCGCTGTGATTTTCAGTAAACCATAAATCCATATTATTACCGTCCTTTCAATCTGTAAACGCATAAGTCTATGTGGTACGGCGGGCGATCTTAATCGTCCAGTATCATAATGTTCTTTATTTCAAGGTCCTGTGTACCCGTAAGAAAACAGCCCTTATCCCCCGCATACTTTATATATGCGAGAATTTCATCGGTTATCTGCTCTCCGGGCGCAAGTATCGGTATTCCGGGCGGATAGCACATTACAAATTCGCCGCTTATCTTACCCGAACTGCGCTCTATCGGCACACTCTTCTTGTTTCCATAGAATGCGTCCTGAGGCGACAGCTTTACTATAGGATTGATATATTCGTGATCAAGCATACCCGTCTTATCCTTTGAATAGATACGCTTTATGTCATTGAGCGCACCGATAAGCCTGTCAAGATACAGCTCCCTGTCGCCTATCGAAACATAAGCGAGGATATTTCCTATATCGCCGAATTCTATCTGTATTCCGTAGCAGTCACGGAGAATATCATACACCTCAATGCCCGCAAGTCCGATATCTCTTGTGTGTATCGACAGCTTTGTAACATCGAAATCGTAGAACGCTCCTCCGTCACACAGCTCCTTCGAGAATGCGTAATAGCCGCCTATCTCGTTTATCTCATCACGCATATACTGCGCATATGACTGCACCTTTGCGAATATCTCCTTGCCGTGAAGCGCAAGGTTTCTTCTCGATATATCAAGGCTCGACATCAGAAGATAGCTTCCGCTTGTCGTCTGCATAAGGTTTATTATCTGCCTTACATAGCCCTCGTTCACTGTGTCCGCTGTAAGCAAGAAGCTGCTCTGCGTCAGCGAGCCGCCGCTCTTGTGCATACTTACTGCGGCAAAGTCCGCGCCCGCTTTCATTCCTGCAAGCGGCATATTGTCGCCAAAGTAGAAATGCGTTCCGTGCGCCTCGTCCGCAAGCAAGTACATTCCGTGAGCGTGTGCAAGATCCGCAATACGCTTTATATCCGAGCATACTCCGTAATAGGTCGGGTTATTTACAAATACCGCCTTGGCATCGGGATTTTCAAGTATAGCCTTTTCAACATCCTCGACCGTCATTCCGAGCGGTATGCCCAGCTCCTTGTTTACTCCGGGGTTTACATATACCGGCACAGCACCGCCGAGAATAAGCGCATTTATCGCACTGCGGTGTACGTTACGCGGCATTATTATCTTCTCGCCGCGCTTGGCAACGGCAAGCGCCATAGCCTGCACTGCGGCGGTAGTTCCGTTTACTATAAAGAATGCGTTTTTAGCACCGAAAGCCTCTGCGGCTATCTGCTCCGCCTCCTTTATGACAGAAACCGGGTGACAGAGGTTATCGAGCGGCTTTGACGAGTTTACATCCACCGTCATGCATTCCCTGCCTAAAAATTCCGTCAGCTCGGGGTTGCCCCTGCCCATCTTATGACCGGGTACGTCAAAAGGCACTATACGCTTTGCCCGGTATTCCTTTAACGCCTCATATATAGGCGCGCGCTCCTGTGAGAGCATATCATCAGTCCTTTCGGAAAGGAAGTAATGTTGTCATAGTATCACATTGATATTTTTGCAGGGGAGGGGCTTGTCCCTCCCGCAAATTTATTGATTACGTCTTTTGTCGATTTATAGAACGAAGTGTGAAGTTCACTCACCCGTAAATATTCATTCCCGAATATATCTCGATCATCTCTCGCCTTAAGTTCTCCGTAATTCTCAGTCGCTCCTTAGGCGGGATATCATATATATCCGTATTGAACAGGTAGTTTTTCAGATCCATCTCTCGCACCATAAGTCTTGTGTGGAATATGTTCGCCTGATACACGTTTATATCGGTTGCGTCATATTTTGTCAGCGTATAATCGTTGATAAAATCCTGGATCGAAGTTATATCGTGGTCGAGATACAGCTTTCTTCCGCCTACATCACGGGTAAAGCCTCTCACCCTGTAATCTATCGTTATGATATCGGAATCGAAACTGCCGATAAGGTAATCCAGCGCATTAAGCGGCGAGATCTCTCCGCAGGTCGAAACGTCAATATCTACCCTGAATGTAGAAATACTGTTGTTGGGGTGATATTCGGGGTAAGTGTGCACCGTAACGTGCGACTTGTCAAGATGCGCCACCACCGTTTCGGGAGCTGCTGCCGCACCGCGCTGAGGGTGAAGCGGCTTTCCGTCCACCATTCCCCTGTTGCATGACTTATCTATCTCCATGCTGTCGGTTGCCTTTTCACTTATCAGCAGTGTTACGCTCGCGCCCTGCGGATCGTAGTCCTGCTTTGAAATATTAAGCACATTCGCCCCGATTATATCCGTAACATCACACAATATACCCGTCAGACGCTCTGAGTTATACTGCTCATCGATATAGTCAATATATTCTTTTTGTTCTCTTGCCCCTTTAGCATAACAAACATCATAAATGTTAAAGCTGAGGGTCTTTGTGAGGTTGTTGAAACCGTAAAGTTTAAGCTTTTTTTCCAACAGACACACAACCTTTCGGAAAAATATCTGCATATAAACACAGCTACTATAATAATATAGTAAAACTGCCCTCTTGTCAATAAAAACTTGTGTAAAGAAAGCCGCCGACGGCTTTGATGCTCATCGGCGGCTCAGTTTTTGATAAAATCTATTTTTATAAAACAGTTAAAAATCTCAATCCCTATCCCCAAACCCCTTTCCCCAGGAAAGGGGCTAATTGTGGGGCTGCCGCCCTCACCCCGCTTGGGGCTACGCCCCAAACCCCATTTTAAAAGTATATAAGTTCATTAAAAAGCCAGCCGCCGACGGCTTTGATGCTCATCGGCGGCTCTGAATATTATTCTGTTTTAATTTGAGATTACACGTTATCCTGACCGGGAACATACTCAAGACTGTCGTCTGAAGTTGTAACCTCTGTAGCTTCCTTAGACTTTATTTCTCCCGAAGCATCATTCTTATCCTTGAATACAAACTTCAGCAGGATAGGAGTTACTACAGTAGTAATAACGACCATAATTACTATAGGACCGAAAAGTCCGCTGCTCATAAGTCCCATATTAAGGCCCTTATCCGCAACTATCAGCGCAACCTCGCCACGGGAAATCATTCCCACGCCGATTTGCAAAGCCTCTTTGTTTGTGTATCTGCATATCTTCGCACCAAGTCCGCAGCCGACAACCTTTGACAGTATAGCGACTACCAGCAGTACAACGGCAAATATGATGATTGTAGGTGTCATATTTGTAAGCGTTACCTTAAGACCTATGCTTGCGAAGAAGATAGGCGATAACAGCAGATAAGACATCGTGTCAAATCTGTGTGCGATATACTTTGTCTTTGACGTACTTGAAATTACAAGACCTGCAACGAACGAACCTGTAATATCGGCAACGCCGAAAAATTCTTCCGCAACATACGCAAAGAGAAGGCAGAGCGCGAAGCTTACAATAACATAACGGCGCTGATTTTCTTCCGTTCTCTGCGTCCACTTGTTGAACACGAAGTGGAAGAATATACCGAACAGCAAAGCAAATGCAAAGAAACCGAGTATCTTCAGTATTACTATACCTATGTTTCCCGATTCGGGGTCTGCAAGCGATGTGATTACAGTCAGCGCAATGATACCGAGTACATCATCTATAAGAGCCGCACCGAGTATCGCGTTACCTGCTCTTGTGTTGAGTTTTCCGAGTTCTTTAAGCGTTTCAACAGTGATACTTACCGATGTTGCAGTAAGGATAACACCTACGAAAACGTCCTGTAAGAATGTTGATGTCGAAAGAGTGGGATCTGCCGTACCGAACAGGAACGCTGTAGCGGCACCGCCGACCAGAGGAACGATAACACCGATAAGAGCTATTATCGAGCTTGCAAGTCCGCACTTTTTCATCTCGCGGATATCCGTTTCAAGACCTGCGACGAACATAAGCACGATAACGCCTATCTCCGACAGATTGCTGAGTATCGGAGCGTTGTCAAGAGATACAAGGTTAAGACACACAGGGCCTAAAATGATACCGGCAACCAGTGCGCCGACTACCTGAGGCAGCTTTATAACCTTTGACAGCAGTCCGAATGCTTTTGTGAAAATGAGGATTATCGCTATATAAAGCAGATATGTGTAATCCATAATTCATCTTCCTTTCTGTTTGTTCTACTTTTTCTTTTCGTCACAAAGGCTATATCGCTGCTGTGCGATATAGCCTCTGTTTTTTCTGTATGCCCGTATTATAACACCTATTTAGAACATGTCAATCTATCCTCGCGATTTTGCAGAGAAAAAAATCATAAAATCTATGTATTAACCAAAGCGAACTATTTTAAGTGGACAAATTTATTGATTATTTTCTATGCAATTTTTTAATGGCTCGCCATTCATTTTGGCGATACTTCTTTTTGCAAAGATGGCATAAAAAGCATATCTCCCTACTGCTCACATTCTCATAGATCCGCATAAATAAAAGCGTTACGGGATTTTTACATTCCCGTAACGCTTTTATGATTATGAATTTCTCATAAATATTTATTCAGTATCGGAACATTTCAGCCGACCTTTTCAACCATACATACAGCGTGTGCGGCTATACCCTTTCCTGCTATGCCAAGACCCTCCTCGGTAGTCGCCTTGACGTTCACATCGTCCGTATCAAGCCCCAGCGCCGCCGCTATGCTCTCCTGCATATCCGGTATGAAGCTTGCAAGCTTCGGCTTTTCGGCGATTATAGTTATATCCGCATTTGTAACGTGTGCATTTTTCTCATCAAGCAGTTTCCTGACGTGTTCAAGAAGTCGCATACTGCTTATACCCTTGTATCTGTCATCGCTGTCGGGAAAATGCTTTCCGATATCTCCGAGAGCCACAGCTCCGAGCATAGCGTCCATAAGCGCGTGTACCGCAACGTCCGCATCGCTGTGTCCGAGAAGTCCTATATTATCCTTATTCGGCACTTCCACGCCGCAAAGTATCAGCCTTCTGCCTTCTACAAGCCTGTGCACGTCATATCCGTGACCTACACGAAGCTTTGGTGCGCCTGTTTTACCGATAACATATTCTGCCATTGATATATCCTCTTTCGTGGTCAGCTTTATATTGTCGTAGCTTCCCTCAACGATAAACGGCTTTATGCCGTACAGCTCCATGACCGATGCATCGTCCGTTATCCTTGCGTCAGTGACATCAAGCTTTTCCGCCGCCGCGAGATAATCTGCCTTTCTTGCCGCCTGTGGTGTCTGAGCAAGCCATAGCGCGCTTCTGTCGGGGGTGGCGGTCACCTCGCCGCTACCACACACCTTGATCGTATCCTTTGCTCTTACCGCCGCCAACGCCGCACCATGCTCATATGCCGCCAGTGCTACATTGCAGCCAAGCTCCGCAGTCAAAAAAGGTCTTGCTCCGTCATGTATCGACACAACATTGCTCTTTTCAGAGGTCTGTTTTACAGCTTTCAGTGCGGACTCAAAGCGTGTTGAGCCGCCCGTGATGATCTTTATCTGTTTGTCGGTCTGCACATTTTTGCTTATCAGCTCTTTGATTTTATTGATATTATCCTCGCTTGCCGCTATTATTATCTCATCGGCGTTGCTTTCGATAAACCGCTCCACACTGTACAGTATGACCGCCTTGCCGTGAAGCAATGCCGTCATCTTGTCAAAGCCCATTCTCCTGCCGCTTCCTGCGGCAAGGATTATCGCACTTGTAAACATACCTCTCCTTTACGATCAGTCAAAATGCTTGTAGTTGCCGAGAAATTTAAAGTACTTCATCTCTTCCTCAAGTATAGTCATAAGCCTTACCACCTCGGGATCAAGCGCATTTCCCTCAAAGTCGAGGTAGAATACAACGTCAAACGTTTCCCGCTTTATATCCTGCTTTGCCTGAGGCACAGGCGCACTCTCTATCTTTGTGATATTCAGTCCGTACAGTGCAAAACGGATAAGCATTCTGTACAGTGAGCCCGTGGTATGCGGCAGTGACATACATATCGAGATTATATCCGCGTCGGGAGTGACCTCCGGGCGCTTTGATATGCAGATAAAGCGCGTTGTATTGTCCGGGTTGTCCGCAATGCCGCGCTTTACTATCTCAAGACCGTACAGCTTTGCGCATCTCTCCGAGCATATCGCCGCTACCGTATTATCGTCACTGTTTGCGACCAATTCTGCGGCAAGTGCCGTATTTGTATATGGCACTTGTCTTGCGGAGCTTTCCTTTAAAAATCCGAAGCACTGCTTTAAAGCCTGTTCATGCGAATATATAGTCTTTATATCCGCTCCGGGCTTTGCCGCAAGGCAGTGATCTATCTTTATCTGAGTGCGCTTGCAGATATAGAAATTGTACTTTGCGAGCAGGTCGTAGGTCTGCCTTATATCGCCCGCCGTGCTGTTTTCGATCGGAAGAACGCCGTAATCCGCACTACCGCTTTCAACTGCCTCAAACACATCGGAAAAGTCGGGATAGAAGTCTATCTCCGACTCGGGGAACAGTTTTACCGAAGCCGCTTCGGTATTACTGCCCGCAGTACCCGGGCAGGCGATCCTTATGGATTCTGTTTTCGGGCTTGCAAACTCAGGTGTCGGCGCGTCAGCAAGTATCCTCTGCTGTAAGCACTTGGATATATCCATAATACAGGTGAACAATTGTCCCGCACCCTCGGAAATATCCTCGGGTGCTTCGCTCTTTATACGCTCGAGTATTTCCTGCTCGCGCTTTCCCTGAAACACCTGCATATTGTTTTCTTTCTTGTACTTTGCGACCCCGACACACAGATCCATACGCTTCAGAAACAATCTCAGTATGTCATCGTCTGTCGCGTCGATCTCTCTCCTTATCTCTTTGAGATCCATTTTTACTCTCCGTTTCTTTATTTCGGTATTTTATACATTATACAGCAATTGCCGCAGAACTTTTTTCAAAGCACTGCGACAATGCATAATTTTCAGTTTCAGTCTGCTTTCGATTCCGCCGAGCTTTCTGCCGCAGCTGAAGAAGATACGGAGGACGTTTTGGAAGACGCATCGCTGTTTACCGTTGCCTTGGCATAGTACACAGTTACCGTTTCGGAATTTGCAACATCGACCTTTTCGCCGACCTTTTTACTGCATTTAACGACATATCCCGCCTTTACGCCGTTCGTGTCGCCGGTTTCCTTCTTTTCAAACTTAACGTTTCTCTGCGACAGCATAGCCGTGTACTCATCAACCTTAAGACCGGTGTAATCGGGAAGCGCTATAGATGAAGGTCCCTTGCTGACTACAAGCTTTATCTCAGTGCCTTCTGTGATCTCGGTATCGGGCTTGATGCTCTGGCTTATTACTATGCCGTTTGCGACTGTATCGTCGAACTTATATTCGGCGTTTATCTTTACAAAGTTGTATGTGTCCTGTATAGACGTAAACAGCGCGCCTGTAAATGTCGGACAGCCGTACACGATATCCGGCATTGTATCGGAGGATACCGTTGTTGTAGCGGCGGTAGTTTCCGGAGCGCTTGAAGATGCCGTGCTCTCGGGTGCGGAATAATAGTTCGGGTCGTATGACGAGCTTGTATTATTATCTGTCATTGCAAGCACCGCGATAGCGATGCCGAAGCCGATGATTATAACGCCGCACACGATAATAGTTGCGATAATCGCCGCTTTATTATTCTGCTTTTTCTTCTTGCCCTTAGCGTTTGTGCTTTTCTGCACAGGCGCTTTTTCAGGCTCTTCCGTGACCTCGATACGCTTTACACGCTGAACCGGACGAACCGCCTCCTGCTCGGCGGTATTGAACTTAGGCTGCTCAAACAGCTTTACAACAAGCTCTGTTATCGTCTGTATACGGTTTGAAGTGTTCAGCTTCAGACCATTCATTATAACCTTTGAAACGTGGCTGGGCACATTTCTGTTTATCACCATAGGCTCGGGGCAGTTGTCATTGCCAAGTCTTGAAATAGATTCCGCGGGCACACAGCCGGTCAACACCCTGTACAGAGTAGCGGATATGCCGTATACATCTGTCCACGTACCCTGCCACTCTGCGGACGAATACTGCTCGGGAGCAGAATAGCCGGGGTACATCTCGCACGCAATTTCCGTGCCTGTCGTTCTCCCTGCGCTTATCTGAAAATCTATGAGCTTAAGCTCGTTCTTCTCTGTCACAAGTATAGTCTGCGGACTTATCCCGCGGTGGATTATCCCTGCGGAGTGCACAAGGCTGAGCGTGGTCAGTATCGGGGGGAAGAGCTCCTTTACCCTGTCCCATGTAAGCTCGCCCGAGCAGTTGGCAAGATAATTTTTCAGCGTTATGCCGTTAATAAACTCGAATATTACATACGCCGTATTGTTCTGCGGGAAAATATCAAGCACCGTCTGTATGTGCGTCATTGAACGTGCCTTGAGCAACGCTTTGTTAAGCTCCACGAACTCCGACATATACGTCTTGTAAAGCGGAAGCTGGTTAGGGTCAACTATTATCTGCGGATCGCCCTTCTTGCGTGAGCACAGTGTATCGGGCATATATTCCTTGATCGTGACCTTTGTACCGGTCACCTTGTCAAAACCGATATATGTAGCTCCCTCGCCGTTGTAGCTGAGAAGCTTTCCTGCAATATAACGGTCGTTGAGCACCGTCCCCGGTGCAAGATATGACGGCAGATAAGGCGCGTCATTGCTGTAGCCGCACTTCTCGCACGGCCCGTCGCTCTCTTTCTCGTTCATACAGCCTAAGCACAGTCTGTTTATCTCTGTCATTCAGACATTCCTTTCAAAAGAGGATCATCTTCTCCTCGCAAAGTTTTATGTATAACCGCCTTTCGCAGGCGATAATTATCTATAATTCAGCTACTATATAATAACTTAAAAACCGCTCGATGTCAACGGTTTCGGGCGATTTGTAATAATATTGTAACTTTTTTAAAAAAATCGGTGTTAATTTAAATAATATTGGTATTTCTTTCTATAAAATATTTTGTGGAAGTTGACAAAGCGCCGCCACGGGGTTATACTTGAATAAAAATTCTGTGTATAAGGTGATATTATGTTCGTCAAAAACAAACGACCCAAAGATACAATGTCGGTAAAGGACATGACACGGCTCGACAAACGACCGCTGAAATACGTTACCATGCGCGACCCCGAAACCTATAAGGAGGTACGGCTCGGTGAAAACGGCGCAGTGAATATAATGGACGGCGATTTTGTGCTTGTCTGCCTCGGCAAGGACGTAATGCGCTGTGACCTATCAAAGGTGCGTGTAGGCGAGCTTATGAACCTGTCGGGCATAACGGTCAAGGGCATTGATAAAGGAACGGGTAAAGAAATGTCGGTTATCGCTTACTTTGCGGATAAATTCTGATTTCAGCCGGTTCTTGCTTTGTGGATAAGATAGTAACTACCGCCCCTGCTTTACGCAGAGGCGGTAGTTGTATTCTATCGTTCCAAGCAATTAAAATCAACCGAAATAATCGATCTTCATAGCCTTCTTGACCTCGCTCATAGTCTGAGCCGCGCACTGACGTGCCTTTTCAGTACCCTTCTTCAGCACATCGTAAACATAGTCCATATTCTTCGCAAGCTCCTCACGGCGCAGTCTTATCGGCTCAAGCTCCTCCTGCATTACGTTGTTGAGGAACTTCTTTATCTTCATATCACCAAGACCGCCGCGCTTGTAGTGCTCCTTCAACTCGTCAAGGTTCTTATAATCGGGCAGATAACGTTCAAAGTGCTCATCTGTGCAGAATGCGTCAAGATAGGTGAACACCGTGTTACCCTCGATATGACCGGGGTCGGATACCTGAATGTGGAGCGGGTCGGTAAACATACTCATTATCTTTGTCTTGATGTCGGCAGGACTATCCGCAAGGTAAATGCAGTTGCCGAGCGACTTGCTCATCTTTGCCTTGCCGTCAGTACCGGGCAGACGCATACAAGCCTCGTTTTCGGGAAGTAATATTTCCGGCTCGACCAGCACAGGCTCGTAGATGGAGTTGAACTTGTGGACTATCTCCTTAGCCTGCTCGAGCATAGGCAGCTGATCCTCGCCTACAGGAACGGTAGTAGCCTTGAACGCCGTAATATCGGCGGTCTGGCTTATCGGATAGCATAAGAAGCCCGCAGGTATGCTTGCTTCAAAGTTTCTCATTGTAATTTCCGCTTTTACAGTAGGGTTACGCTGTAATCTTGATACTGTAACAAGGTTCATATAGTAGAATGTAAGCTCGGTAAGCTCGGGTATCATCGACTGAATGAATATAGTTGACTTTTCGGGGTCAAGTCCTGCCGCCATATAGTCGAGTGCTACCTCGCCTATATTACTGCGCACCTTTTCGGGATTGTCGAAGTTATCCGTCAGCGCCTGTGCATCGGCGATCATAATATAGATGTCGTCAAAATCGCCCGTATTCTGTAACTGCACTCTGCGTCTGAGCGAACCTACATAGTGACCTATGTGAAGTCTGCCTGTCGGTCTGTCACCTGTTAAAATAATCTTGCTCATAATATTTACCTCTTCATTTATCGGCTTAAACAAAAAGCTCCCGTCCCGAATAAGGAACAGAAGCCGTATCTGCAAGCCACCTTATTGTACGCACATAAAAATGCGCTCTCTGTGTCACGGTCAGAGTCTTCCGTCAGAAACTACTCACTCATCGCTTTCGGTCTGCCCTCACAAGTCCATTCGTATCGGATAAATACGCCGCTTTTCAGCTTACGCGGCTCTCTGTGGTATCTCTGCCGATATTACTACTCTCGGTCAACGGTTTAATATAAGTGTAGTATATCACGTTTCCCTCTCATTGTCAAGCGCGGCAGTGTGCCGCTCCAAATTCGCCGTTCTGCCGGTTTGCGGTTTGAATAACCTCCGTTATCGGCGGTAATAATATGCAACTGCGTATTTATCGCTCCGGACAATGTCATAGCTTATGGCACCCCCGCCCCGCCCGTTGCCCCGATTATCTCCGCTCCATCAAACACCGCCAACCCCGTACTATCCCATACAACGCAAAACCGGGCAACGATTTTCCCATCGCTACCCGATCGTAATTATTGATTTTTGCTTTTAATCAGAGCGTTATTTCGCCGCAGTTTTTCCACTCACACTTCCATAATTACCATAAAGCGCCGTCTTTCCGCTCATGTGATAAGCGCGTACTCTGAACTTATAAGCAGTATTCTTAGCAAGTCCTGCCTTTCTAAAGGTTGTCGTGCTGTTATTTGTTATCTTAGCAACGCGTACCCACTTACCGCCCTTGTACATTTCTACTATGTAACCCTGTGCGGAAGCATTCTTAGTCCAGTTCACTCTGAGCGCGTTCTTAGCCTTACCGCCGATCTTAACGCCTTTCATTATAGACGGGTTTGTTCTAGCAGTAACAGTAGCGCTATAGTTACCATAAAGCGCAGTCTTACCGCTCATCTTATAAGCCCTAACTCTGAACTTATATACAGTCGAAGCCTTAAGCCCTGCTTTTCTGAATGTAGTCGTACTGTTGCTTGTAATCTTTGCAACCCTTACCCACTTGTTGCCCTGATACATCTCAACAATATATCCGTCAGCGCTTGTATTCTTACTCCAGTTAATTCTGAGCGCGTCAGCCGCTCTGCCGGTGAGCTTAGCACCCTTTATAACGGACGGATTTGTCCTTGCCGCAACAGTTGCACTGTATGCGCCGTAAACCGCAGTCTTGCCGCTCATCTTATATGCTTTAACTCTGAACTTGTAAGCAGTTCCTGCCTTAAGACCTGCTTTTCTGAAAGTGGTTGTGCTGTTGTTTGTGATTTTTGCAACTCTTACCCACTTGTTACCCTGATACATCTCAACGATATATCCGTCTGCATTCGCATTCTTAGTCCAGTTTATCCTAAGCGCGTCTGCGGCTCTGCCACCGAGCTTTGCGTCGGTTACTTTAGAAAGCGTAAGTTTTGCTATTGTTGCAGTTTCAACCTTACCACAAATAGAGCAGATCCTTGATTTTGTACCTGAAGTTGTATATGCAGGATCTTTTGTAATTTTCCATGTGCCGAAATTATGCGTATGATTATCAAGTAACTCATAGTCAAGGCTGTTGTCCTTGGCATACTGTTCTCCGGCTGTGCCGCTGTAGCAGTAGATTTTAAAGTTGTCGATCTTCTTGTACCCGTAATCGTAATTATATCCAAAAGCGTACTGACCTATATCGGTAACGCTATCAGGTATATTTATACTTTTAAGACTCGTGCAACCTTCAAATGCCCAATAGTTTATACTCTTAACACTGTCAGGTATCGTTATACTTGCAAGGCTGGTGCAATTAGCAAAAGCTAAATCGCCTATACTCGTAACACTATTTGATAACGTTACGCTTTTAAGTGAACTGCACCTTGAAAAGGCATTGTTTTCAATTACTTTTGTACAATTAGGCAAAATGATTTCTTTAAGCTCGGTACAGCCCGAAAAAGCAGACTGACCTATTATCGTGCCTCCGTTTATTTCAATATTTTGTAGCGATTTGCAATCGTTGAAAGCAGATGAGCCAATAGATTCCAAACTTTTGGGTAACACAATATTTTTAATTTGTGAATTACGATTGAATGCACGTGATTCAATGTTGGTAACGCCATTTTCAAATATCAAATTATTTATATAATACGATTGATTAAAATCATCATATGTATATTTTTCAATAATATCACCTACAGAAGAAACATTCGCCGGAATTATGAGATTATTTATGTAATAATTTGCTATTCCCAGTGCATTTTCCGCTATTCCATTCGTGTCGGACGGTATAACAACATCAATATATGTTCCATCACCATTTTCATTAAAATCGCCGAAAGCATAAATAAGCCACTTATCAACATACTTAAATACGCCTGTCTGATTGTTGATAATTGCAGTGCCATTAAAAGCATAAACACCTATTGATTTGACGCTACCGGGTATGGTGATATTTTTAAGTGCAGTACATCCATTAAATGTTCTTGAATCAATTCGCTCAAGATTTTCTGAAAGCTTAACACTTTCAAGAGAAGTACACATACCAAACGCACCATAGGTTCTATAGCTACTGTCACCACCAGTTATTTCTGTCACACTATCCGGTATTGTTATGCTTTTAAGCGAAGTGCATTCATAAAAAGCGCTGTGTCCTATGCACTTAACACTATTTGGTATTTGCACACTCTGTAATGATGAACAACCACTAAACGTTGCAGAAACAATTTCTGTAACGCCATCAGGTATTATGACACTTTTAAGAGAAGAACAATAACTAAATGCTCTATAGCCGATACTGACCAAACTATCCGGCAAAGTTATATTTATAAGAAATTTATTGTTATAAAAAGCTTCATTATTTATCATTGTCACACCATCAGGGACAATGTAGCTTTTATCTGTTTTTCCTGTCGGATAGCATATTAACTCCGATTTTTTCTTATCAAAAAGAACGCCGTTAACCGAAGTATAATTTGCATTATCCGCCGTAACATTTATTGAAATAAGGCTTGAACAGCCATAAAAAGCTGGATCGCCTATACTTATAACGCTGCTCGGTATCTTTATACTTGTAAGGCTTTTGCAATTTTTAAAAGCATACCAACCTATCTCTGTCACATTGTTCGGCATCGTTATACTCGTAAGTTTTGAGCAATTGCTGAAAGCGTAACCGCCTATCTCTGTCACATTGTTCGGTATCTTTATACTTGTAAGCTTTAAACAATTATTGAAAGTATACCAACCTATCTTTGTAACACTGCTCGGTATCGTTATGTTTATAATACTTTCACAATCACTGAAAGCATAACCGCCTATACTCGTCACGCTCTTCCCGTCAATTTCAGCAGGAATATCAACCTTTTCTGCGCTACCGTTATAATCAGTAATCTCCACCGTACCGTCACCAAGCACGCTGTACTCAAGGTCCCCATAAGTCTCCGCACCCGTGCACACCACGCATAGCACGACCATCGCCGCAAAAGCCACCAGCCCCAGCAGCCACTTTTTCAGTTTCATAAACACATACCTCTTTCCTTTTAAAACATAAAAAGGCATACCCCACCCCTCGCGGACTATGCCTTAATTACCATATTGAATTGATTTACACAGAGATATTGTGCACAACTTACACAGGCGCTTTTATTTAGCCCAATTTTGCATAAATTAGCATTTACTGTCTTACACATATCTCTCACCCTTACATTTCTTACAGAAATATCTTTTTTCTTTTGATAACACTAGTATATCATTATTGCTATAAACTTGTCAAGAAGTTTTGGTTATTAAATGCTACTTCAAGTACATTTGTTTAGCTTCACACAAAAGCTACTACAACATTCCACCATTTCTGCCATCACCTCCAACCCCGCACTATCCCTCGCCCCGCACTACCCAAAATCCAAATCTACCGCCGGCGGCGGTCACCACAATTATTCATCATTCATTATTCATTAAACAAAAAATCCGCGCCTTTTCAGACAACGGACCTCGATATAAAATTTCAATGTAAAATTAAAGTGTGCCGCCCGCCGGTAACGTAACTGTCGCCTATCGGCAACAGTCAGAACGGCGAATTTGAAACGGCACATTGCCGCTGTCAGCGGCGACCCGCCGCAGCCGCCGCAGCCGCGCTGTGCGCTGTTGAAAATGCTATCTGTAGGTTATACCCGCCTGTGTAAGCGGCACAGTCGATAATTTCGCCCGCAAAATACAGCCCGTCAATCAGCTTCGACTGCATCGTTTTCGGGTCAATTTCCTTAAGCGATACCCCGCCGTCGGTTATTATCGCCTCTTCTATCGGGCGCAGTCCCGTAACCGTCAGGTCAAAGCGCTTGAGCGCATTTACTATTGCCGCTCTCTGCACCTTAGTGATCTCACTTATTTTGGTATCGATCGCAACTCCCGCCTTGTCAAGCACAGGTTCAACCATCGCCTGCGGCAGAAGTCCGCGCATTACTGTAGATATCTGCTTTGCGTGCTGTTCGCCAAAGTCGCGCAGAAGCCTTGCGTCAAGCTTCTTGTCATCAAGCGCAGGCTTAAGGTCTATTTCAAGCCTGTAATCGCTCTTCTTGACATACGCCGATGCGGAAAGCACAAGCGGACCGCTCACGCCGAAATGCGTGAACAGCATCTCACCAAGCTCCTTGTACACCGCCTTATTTTTAGCCGTATCGATAAGCGACAGCGTAACGTTCTTAAGGCTCAGCCCCGACATATCACAGCAACAGCTCTCTTTTACGCATATCGGGACAAGCATAGGCTTTGGTTCAACGATAGTGTGACCGAGCGCCCGTGCTATCTCATATCCGCTGCCGTCCGAGCCTGTGCCGCTGTACGACGCTCCGCCCGTCGCTATTATGACGTTATCCGCATAAACCTCGCTCTCGCCGAGCCTTACGCCCTTGACTCTGCCGTCCTCGGTTATTACCCCTTTTGCGTGCGCGGTGATTATTTTGACACCGAGCGTACCCATGCGCTTTTTAAGCGCTTCAACAATGTCCTTTGCACTGTCGGAAACAGGGAAAACACGGTTTCCTCTCTCGGTTTTCAGCGGCACTCCCAGCCCCTCAAAGAAGCTCATGGTATCATATGCCGAAAAACCCGCAAGAGCGCTGTATAGAAAGCGGCTTCCTGTGGGTATGTTCTTCATTATATTGTCGTTGTCACTGTTGTTGGTGACGTTGCACCTGCCCTTGCCTGTTATGGCAAGCTTTTTGCCGAGCTGTCTGTTGTGCTCTATTACAACGGTGCGTACACCTCTCTCGGAGGCAAAAACGGCGGCAGCCATACCTGCCGCGCCCCCGCCGATTATTGCTAAGTCGTAGTTCATTATACGTCCTTTTTGTATACCTGATTTTCCTCCCACAGCTTTTCAAGCTTGCCGAAGGTCTGTTCGATATTGTCCTTGTTCCTTGAGCTTACCGCAACGATAATTGCATTGAGCAGACTGAGCGGGGCTACAAGAGAGTCCGCAAAGCTTGCCATATCGCTCCTTGCTATAAGCAGCTCGTTTGCATACGATGCCAGCGGTGAAGTCACACTGTCGGTTATTGCAACGACATTTGCATTACAGCTCTTTGCATAAGCGGTAGCCTTTACCGTACTCTGTGAATAGCGTGGGAATGATATCGCGATAAATGCGTCCTCGCTGTTCATATGAATGATCTGCTGATAGATACCGCTTGTATTGATAGCCTGTACAAAGTGCACGTTGTCAAATATCAGCTGGAAGTTGTAGTCGAGAAATCTCGCCAGGATACTGCTGCTCATAGCACCGAGTATGTATATTCTCCTTGCCGAACATATCTTTTCGATAGCCGTGTCAAAGACCTTGGGGTCGATCTCTTCAAGCGTTCTGCGGATACGATCCATATCCTGCGTCAGCGTATTTTTCAAAATACCGTCATCGCCGATACGATCATTTGTGATATTGATACGCTGTACGGCAGTAAGACGGTTCTTTATCAGCGACTGAAGGCTCTTCTGCAATTCGGGATAGCCCTCAAACCCCATTTCTATAGCAAAACGCACTACCGTAGACTCACTGACATTCACGGCGTTTCCGAGCTTTAACGCCGTCATATACGCCGCTTTTTCGTAGCTGTTTATGATGAAGTTTGCTATGAGCTTCTGGCTTTTTGAAAAAGTGCTCATCCTCTTTTCAATCTGAACAAGTAGATCTTCCTGCATTTTTATATCCTTTCGGCTTTTGCCAATGTTTCATATATGTTAATTGTACTACATTCTCCTTGATTTTGCAAGCAAAAAATGCAGGATTTCAAAAAAATCCGTCAGAACAGTCGAATTATACATTTTTTTCAAGCTGATTTTCTTTCATATGCAAGCATATGAAATGCTTCTTGCGAGAATGCTACTTTTGCATATCAGAAATCATTTTCATCATCACAGCTACCGCATACTCCGCCGTCATATCCCCTCCATCAATGATACCCGCCCTTTCCGCGTCCGTTCCGACAGCGTATATACCAAGGTTTGTACCACCGTGCAGGCACTGGGTCACAGCAATTGCCTTTGCTCCTTTTGCAATCGCCTTGCCAAACGCCGCCCTCGCTCTTTCGGGTATTCCGCCCGCTCCGTAACAGCGGATAACAAACCCTTTTATTCCGTTATCGCATAACAGCCCTACTATATCCGGATCGAAAGACGGGTGCATATCAAGCAACGCGACCTTTCCGTCCGCATTACAAAGCGAACTGTCGTAACTGTACCCGCCGTGATCCTCCGGCAGATCTTCGTTGCCGGGAAAAGCCGCTGTGACGTTTGTGAGCGTTCCCTCGTTCCCGGTCGCCGAACGAAAAGCGTCATCGGCGACCGTGTCGACCTTTACACAGTCGCACCCTCTCATGATACGTCCGCCGAAAACGACAACTATACCACCGGTCACAGCCTTATCCGAAACCTCAAAAGCATCGGCAAAATTCTTCGGCGCGTCGCTGTTCTCATCAAAGAAAGGGCGCTGCGAACCCGTAAGCACGATCGGTATCGGAGGATTTTGGAGCATGACCGACAGTGCGGCGGCAGTATACGCCATAGTGTCAGTGCCGTGGGTCATAACTATCCCATCATACTTGTCAATGTTCGCATCTATCGCATCGGCTATCATTCTGTGATGGCTTACCGTCATATCGCTACTGTCGATATTCATAAGCACAAGCGGCATAATATCGTAATTTTCAATGATGTCCGGCATCAACGACAGCATCTTTTCCGCCTGTTCATCGCCGGATCTTGGCATAAGACCTCTGTCCGTGCCGACACACGAAAATGTTCCGCCCGTCAATATCCATAGTATCCTTTTTTTCATACAACCACTCCTTTAGATCGTCCTTGCTGATATTATACACCCCTGAGTCCGTTTATACAAGCAGATTTTACAAACGCTCCGGGTCCTCCGCACCGTAATATCCTGTCTTGCGCAATAACAGCCCAAACTAAAAATCGTCATAAATCGATTTTATCGCGTTATACACGGTGTGCTGTCGCACACATCAGAGAAAACACACCTTGACGGCGTGTTTAAACCGTGGTATAATATATTAAATATAGTCACTAAACAAAATCAGGTTAAGGATATAAAATGCACGAAGAGTTTAAAAATGAGAAATGCGCCGCCTGCGGCATGAAATTCTTTGACGATGCAGATATAGTCGTCTGCCCCGAATGCGGCACACCGTACCACCGCGAGTGCTGGGAAAGAATAGGTGCTTGTGTACACTCCGCCGAGCATGGCAGCTACGAGTGGAAAGGTGAAAATCAGGAGCTTCGCGAGCACCTGGAAAACATAGAGAGTGCCGAAAATCAAAAGCATGAAAATACAAATGACGGCTTTGAGATAATACACGTTGACAGCTATGACGAATACCGCGAAATAATGGACAAGAAGCTGCTCGAGCAGCAGAAAGACTTTGACGCTATAGACGGCGTGACCGCTCAGGAGCTTCTTAAGTTCATCGGAAAGAACGGATACTATTATCTGCCGGTGTTCAAGGATATACGGAAAAACAACAAGTCGCTCAAGCTGAATTTTGCCGCTTTTCTGATGTTCCCGATGCACTGCTTTTACCGCAAGATGAACCTGTTCGGAGTAGTTATGATGACACTTCTGTTCCTTACTACGGAAGCGAAGATACTGCTCAGTCATTTTGCCGAACAGCTCGGGATAAGCGACAATATGCTTATGACCGCTTATATAATCGCAACTGCGCTTTCGCTTGCTATTGACATATTTGTGCTGATGTTCTTCAACTACTTTTACTTCAAGTCCTGCATAAAAAGGATAAATGCAATAAAACATCACTACTCAGATGAGAACTATGACCGTATACTTGCAAGGATTGAAGCGGCGGGAAGACCGAGCCTTTTCTATGCTGTGGCATTCTCGCTTTGCTCGGGGATAGCTATAATTTTTGTGTTCCAGCTCATCAACAACATGCTCGGCATCGGAAATACTCTCGTAAACGCACTTATGAACTGACAACAACGATACTCGGATTTGACGAAAGGAGTGGCGGCAGCTTGGGAAAACTCAATACTTTTTACGGCAAAAAGGGCGAAAAAGGTATGTCGCTCCTTGTGTTTTTTGTATTCTTCGTACTCGGCTCTGCGCTCGGAATGTTTATGCAGACAGCCTCTCTTGAGGAGGAATTTACCGGTGCTGCCGCCGCCGCCGCATTTTTAGGCAGGGACTGGACAGGTGTAATGCCGTCTGTCGGCAGTATCAGCGGATTTCTCCGCGGCATTCCGTATCTGCCGACCATGCTTTGCCCCGATCCTGTGCTCCAGTATAAATTGTTTATGCTGATAAATTCTGCGGCATATGCAGTGATACCGCTTGCGGCATTCCGCTTGTCACGCAGGCTCGGTGTGGAAAAGCTGTGGCAAAGACTTATAATAACCGCGCTGTGCGGCATTTTCCCGTCGGTGCTCATCTATTCGCACTATCTGCTGTCCGAACCGCTTGCCGCTGTATTTGTGATGCTCCTTCTGCTTGTAATATTCAGGAGAGAGAAGGAAAGCGGTAAAAAGGTACGAATATTCTTTGCATCGGTTATTGCGGGGTTGCTTACCGCAGGCGCTTATTTTCTGTCACCCGCTTGTATAGGAATATTTATTGCAGTGTGCCTGTTCAGCTTGTATACAAAGCTTACAGGCGGCAAAAAGACATTCTATTTCAGTGTATATGCGGTATCCTTTATTCTTTTGTTCGCGGCGGATATCATATTCACTTATCTCGCAAAAGATATTTACAACTTCTCGGGAGGGATCGTGCAGTCCGTGCAGAGCTCTCTCGGTGCGCTTGCCGACAGCGGAGCGACACTGCTTACGCTTATCGGCGGACGGCTGTATTACTTCATCATCTCGACATGGGGCATAGGCGGTGCGGCTCTGACATTTGCCGCAATAGCGCTTGCAAGCTTTATACGCAGTAAAAGGAAAAAAGAAGAGCAATATTACGACAGTTCATTCGTATCAATGGGAATGCTGTGTATGCTCATGCTCGTTTTCACTCTGCCTTTTGATGCTTTTCTTAACGTTGACAAAACCGCGTCGGCGCAGGATACAATATTCGGCGCGGCGGCTGTCTTTACTGTCGCTGTGCCGTTTGTGCTGATATTTTTCAGCTATATTTTTGTATATGGCATAAGCTATTCAAGACTTCTGCTCAGCGTCACCGGAAACGGACTTGCCGCTACTGCGGCTCTGCTTCTTTACAACGCCTCGAAAGCAGGCACTCAGATACTCAGCAACGTTATTACACCCGGTATCACGGCTATGCTTATCGGCTGTGACGCATCATCGGGACTTACAAGCTCGGATATGCTGTACCCTGTCTGCCTGCTGTTCACCGTATTTGCGGCGGCAGTACCTGTCGTGTGTTGCACCAAGATGCACGCATCAAAAATAACCGCTTTCATTTTCACGGGAGCAATAATATATGCAAGCATAGCGACCGCCTCAAGCGGGCTGTTCGGCTATGCGGAGGAAAGCAGTGAAAATGTATCCGACACGCTCAAAATCAACGAATGTATCACCGCTTATTCGGATGGCACGGAAAATAAAACTATAGCCGTTTATGATGAAGACCGTATGACCGCAATGAGCATACAATACTATAATCAGTCCTCAACGGTAAAATATATAAAGGAAGGTCAGGCTATTCCTTCCGACTGCTATCTTATCAGCACCGATTCGGTAAGGACTGACGGCGCGTGCGTACTTATCGGACGTATAAACGACATAAATGTATATGCCATCGGTAGGAATACAGTCAGACACCATAAAGACGATCTGCCTGAAAGACCCGAAGACAACAACATTTCCGAAAGCAAATAATAAAACACAAAGAAACCAAGGAGAGAAACTCGAAAAATGCCTAAACTCAAAAAGAAAACCCGACAAATGCAACCGTCAAGGATGCTCGTACTGGGCTTTTCCATCATAATACTGACAGGTGCAACACTTCTTTTCCTGCCCATATCTTCAAGAAGCGGTCAGTTCAGCAGCTTCATAGACTGCCTGTTCACCGCCACAAGCGCAACCTGCGTTACCGGAATAACCGTTTTGGATACCTTCAATTATTTCAACGGCTTCGGTCAGGGTGTCATACTCGCTCTTATACAGGTCGGCGGTCTCGGCTTTCTGACCTTGGTAACGTTCATCAACCTTATACTCGGCAAAAAGCTGGGCTGGTCGACCGTAAAGATAGCCGCAAGCGACCTTACCGACAATGCCCTTGAAACCACACCGAAAAGACTTTTCTATGAAATTGTCCTTTACTCGTTTGCCATCGAATTTGTCGGCGCTGTCATACTTTCGTTTGTCTTTGTTCCCGACTTCGGCACACTCGGAGTTTTTGAAGCGATATTCCTGTCCGTTTCCGCTTTCTGCAACGCAGGATTTGACTTGCTCACAGCAACACCCGGAGCTGTGGGACTCAGCGAATATACAAATAACCCTTTAGTTATGATAACTCTCATTGTGCTTATAACGACCGGAGGTCTGGGCTTTATCGTATGGCGAAACATAAGACATTATAACAAAACAAAACGTCTACTTCTCCATACAAAGCTGGTTCTTATAATGGCCGCAGTTATGCTGCTTGTCGGCGCCGCTATAATATTTATAGTAGAATTCAGCAATCAGGACACGCTCGGACAGATGCCCGTAGGAGAAAAAATCCTCACATCTATATTCTTAAGCGCAAGCTCCCGTACCGCAGGCTTCCCCTGCTTTGATATGAACGATCTTATGCCCTTTACAAAAATAATTATCACCATCCTTATGTTCATCGGTGCCGCTCCTGCATCCACAGCCGGCGGTATAAAGATAACGACCGTTGCACTTGTCGTTTGTACGGTAATTTCCGTGCTGAAGGGCAGAGAGGATACCTATCTTTTGGGTCACAGGATAAAGCGTGACGCCATATATAAAACATTCACCGTTATCGTTCTGTCGCTGACTTTAATAGCCGTTTCATTTACCGGCATACTTATGTGCTGTGAGGGTATGTCGCTTCAGAAAACAATATTCGAGGTAGTTTCCGCATTCTCTACTACAGGCTTCTCTGTAGGTGCGTCTGCAGAGATGAATATTCCCGCAAAGCTGATAATGATATTCACAATGCTCGCAGGTCGAATAGGTCCTGTAACGCTTATGACCTCGCTTGTTATAAGAAAAAATCACAGCTCGGACAAGAACAGGATCTTGCCCGAGGGAAATATACTGGTAGGCTGATATGGCGGAGAATTACGAGAGCTTTGACCTTTCCGGTACAAAGATATATGTTTCAGATGACCACCGCTTCGGCACAGACGCATTTCTGCTGGCGGATTTTGCCGACCCCGCACCGCACCATAGGGTGTGCGACCTTTGCACAGGCTGCGGCATAGTTCCGCTTATAATGTGCAGAAACATATCCAAAAAGCCCCCGAAAGAGATATACGGTATTGAGATAATGCCGGAAGCGGTAGAACTGTTCAGAAAAAGCGTTGCGGAAAACGATCTTTCGGACAGGGTGAAGCCTGTACTGTGCGACCTCAAAGACCCTGAAGATGTTCCGCGTGAATATTTCGATATAGTGACCGTAAATCCTCCGTACTGGAAAAAGGGTTCGGGTGAAGAACGCCTTTCAGAGGCGCAGGCGGCGGCAAGGCACGAGATACTGTGCAATATCGACGATGTTACGAAAACCGCGGCTTCACTCTTAAAATATGGCGGAAGTCTTAAGATATGCCAGATACCGCTCAGGCTTGCAGATGTGATCTGCTCTATGCGTTCACACGGGATCGAACCTAAGGTTATGCAAAACGTGGTGAACCGCAGGGGCGGCAAGCCGTGGCTTGTACTGATAAGCGGTAAAAAAGGCGGAAAGCCGGGCATGGAGATACTTCCGGACTTTGAGGTCTACAGTGAAAACGGCTACAGCAACGAAATGAACAGAATTTATTACGGCACAAAAATGCAGAAAGGCTGACACAATACATGGCAGGAAAACTATATATAGTCGGCACTCCGATAGGCAATCTGTCCGACCTGTCGCCGAGAGCTGTTGAAACACTCGGCAAGGTCGATTTTATCGCCGCAGAGGATACAAGAGTAACTCAGAAACTGCTTACCCACTTCTCTATAAGCAAGCCTATGGTGAGCTACCACAAGTTCAGCGGAAACAAGCGCGGCGAAGATATAACCGCCCGCCTGCTTGACGGTGAAACCTGTGCTATAGTGACCGATGCGGGTATGCCTTGCATATCAGACCCGGGCGAAGAGCTTGTAAGAGAGTGTCACGAACACGGAGTTGAAATTGAAAGTGTACCGGGACCCAGTGCCGCGATCACAGCGCTTTGTATGAGCGGGCTTGATACGTCACGCTTCAGCTTCGAGGGCTTTTTAAGCGTTACCAAAAAGCAACGCGATGAGCACCTTGACGAGATCAAGGACTTTTCAAGGACGCTTATATTCTATGAAGCGCCTCATAAGCTTAAAAACACGCTTGATGATCTGTACAGAGTTCTCGGTGACAGGCAGATAGCCCTTTGCAGAGAGCTTACCAAGATACACGAGGAAGTAATCAAGGGTACGATCTCCGATATGATAGAGCGTTACAAGGAGCTTACGCCGAGAGGTGAATATGTACTTGTAGTCGAGGGCAAACAAAAGCAGAAAGAAAATGAGGATATTTCTCTTGCCGATGCCGCCGTTATGGCTAAAGAGCTTGTTGACAGCGGGATAAAACCGTCCGATGCCTGCAAACAGGTCGCAGGAAAAACTCCGTTCTCAAAGTCGGAGATATATAAAGAATATCTTAATATGTAAAACTGCCGTCAGGCTTTAATAATACCGAAAGGAAAAATACTATGGAAGAAAAGAAGAAAAAGAATTACGTTGTTCCCGTTATAGGCGCTCTCATAGCTGTTGTAGCGTGCGTTGCCTATATCGTTATGAAATTTGCGTCACAGCAGCAACAGCTTGAGGACAAATGGAGCGAGTATGACGACTGCGGCTGGATGTAATTTTTCAAAATAACTATTGAAATTTCCGTATCTTTATGATACAATTAGAATGATAACATAAACGGAGGTGTTTTTATGAAGCACATTAAGACTGTTAACAAGGCTAACCTCAAGGAAACAGCCGCTAAGGGCGGTTGCGGCAGATGCCAGACTTCATGCCAGTCCGCTTGTAAGACAAGCTGCACAGTAGCTAACCAGAAGTGCGAGGCTTTAAACAAGTAAGCCGCGGGTAAGAGAAAAGCTTTGAAAGCTCCCGAACAAATACGGGAGCTTTTGGCTTGTTTGAATATTTCGGCGGATAACCGCCTTATATAACTCAGAAAAGGAATTTACCAATGAAAGAAATGATACATAAGTATGAGCAGAACGGTCAGTACATTGTACTTGACGTTTGCAGCGGCGGCGTTCACGTTGTTGACGAGCTGACATATAAGCTCCTTGACTATGTTGCTCCGCCTTTTGCCGAGGTATGTCCCGATGACGTTCTTGCAAAGATGGACGGCTTCGACAAGGAAGATGTAAAGGAATGCTACGCAGAGCTTAAGGAGCTGTATGACGCAAAGATGCTCTTCACCGAGGACGATTACGAGCAGTACGCCGCAATGGCAATGAAAGCGCCTATCAAGGCTATGTGCCTGCACGTTTCACACGACTGCAACCTGAGATGCAAATATTGCTTTGCCCAGACAGGCGACTTTGGCGGCGACAGAATGCTGATGAAGCCCGAAACTGGTAAGAAGGCTATGGACTTCCTTATTGAGCACAGCGCCAACAGAGAGAACCTTGAGGTCGACTTCTTCGGCGGTGAGCCTTTAATGGCATGGGAAACAGTAGTAGAAACCGTAAAGTACGCAAGAAGCATAGAAAAACAGCACGGCAAGAACTTCCGTTTCACTATAACAACAAACGGTATGCTCCTTGATGATGAAAAGATCGACTATATCAATAAGGAAATGTCAAACTGTGTATTATCGCTTGACGGCAGAAAAGAAGTAAATGACAATATCCGTCCCACTCCGAACGGCAAGGGAAGCTATGATATAATCGTTCCGAAATATCAGAAGCTGGTAGCAGGCAGAGGTACAAAGGACTATTATGTAAGAGGCACGTTCACAAAGTATAACCTCGACTTTGCAAACGATGTTTTGCATATAAGCGACCTCGGCTTTGAGCAGCTCTCGGTAGAGCCTGTTGTGACCGATCCCGAGATGCCTTACGCTATTACAGAGAGCGACCTGCCCACGATATTTGCCGAATATGACAGACTTGAAAAGCTGATGGAAGAGCAGAAGCTTGCGAACAAGCGCAGGTTCAACTTCTTCCACTTTATGATAGACTTAAATCAGGGTCCTTGCGCTGTAAAACGTCTGCGCGGTTGCGGCTGCGGTAACGAGTATGTTGCTGTTACCCCCGACGGCGATATCTACCCATGCCACCAGTTCGTAGGAATTGAGGAATGGAAGATGGGCGATATCTTCACAGGCAAGGTTGATCAGAAAATTAAGGATTACTTTGCGGGTATACATATCTACAGCAAGGAAAACTGCGGTAACTGCTGGGCGAGATTTTACTGCTCGGGCGGTTGCAACGCCAACAGCTTTATCTATGAGGGTGATGTAAAGAAGCCCCACAAGCTGTCCTGCGAGCTTCAGAAAAAGCGTATAGAATGCGCTATCGCGCTTGCGGCGGCAGGTAAAGATGCCGAATAAACGAATTATAAACCAAGGGCGTGACTGTTTAAGTCACGCCCTCTATTTTATACATCAAGTTTCAACAGCTCAACAGCATTCTTATAGAATATCTTATCCTTTGCGCTGTCGCTTACCGGCATTCTGTCTATCATATTTATCTCATCGCGCGGATCGCTCCACGGTAAGTCACTGCCGAATAATATCCTGTCCTCACCGTACGCCCTGAACATTTCCATAAGCATTTCATCAGATATAAAGCTTGCGCAGTACGCCGTATCAAAATAAATGTTACTTGTGTCCTTTATATAGTGAAGAACCCTCTCCCAATTCATCATTCCGCCCATATGAGCGCCGATGAATGTACAGTCGGGATACTTTTCAGCCATCTCGGCAAGGTCACACGGCATTGAGTAAGATATCATTGTCGATATCGGGTCATATCCCATATGAAGTATAACAGGCAGTCCGAGCTCGCCGCATTTCTTATATATTCTCTGCATACACGGCTCAAACATAAAATGTCCCTGATACGCCGGGTGCAGCTTGACACCGTGCAGTCCGGACACGGCTATACGTTCAAGCTCACTGTCAAGCTCCTCGCTGTCGGGGTGCACTGTGCCGAACGATATTATATTTCCGTGGTTCTGAGCTATCGCCCAGTTGTTTATAGTCGTCTGCTGTGTAGGCTTTGTCGCAACCGGCAGTAAAACGCCGTAATCTACTCCCCACTCTTTAAGCTTCTGCCTTGTGTCGTCTGTTCTGCCATTGGTGTAAGCTTCACAGCTTGCTGTATCTTTCAGCTTTTGTACCGCCCTGTCGGCTATTTCATCGGCGTATGCGTGTATATGAAAATCAATGTACATCTTCTGTTCCTTCGTTCTTATTCGTCAAATAATTTGTCTGTCTGCTTTCCGTCAAGTCCTGCAAATATCGGGAATTTTCCCGTTCTCTCTATAGTCTGACCGTTTATCATTCCTATATGCGAGGAAATGTGCCGAAACTGTCCCAGGATAAGCTCAAGCCTTGTATATTCACAACCGTCGGGCTTTTCGTCAAGCTCTTCATCACTCAGCTCATCAAGATATTTTTCCGTTTTAGCCCGCACTTTATGCAGATAATCGAGCAACTGCTCATTGCTTAAAACCTTGTTGCACGGATTATCGGGGTTGTCCATTCCGTTTTCGTGAAAACCGGGTTCTGTAAATTTTGCGGGATTAAAAAACCACTTATCCGCCGAGTGAATGGCGTGATATACATATCGCCATGCGGGCGAACCGCAGACCGGTGCGTTTCTGTCGTATGTTTTAATTGCCGTTTCCATATTGATAAAGTTCGTTATCGTTTGTTTTTTTATCATTCGGCATACGTCATTCATATTTTACTCCTTTGAAAAGTTACCTCTTTTTGTTCTGTAGTTGAACAGCATATCAATATAGCTTTTGTAGTACGGTATAAAAGCGCCGCTGTCGATAAGCGAATATATTTCATCTCTGTCCGCCCACTTTGCCGCCTGCACTTCCTCAGCCTGTAATTTTAGCTCGGACACAGCTATATCCTTGTGTATTACATAAACATCGTCAAACCCGCGCTCAAAATGTACAGTCAGCATAGGGCGGTCGTGTGAAAAATCGTGGCTTATGCCGAGCTCCTCGTACAGCTCACGGCTTGCCGCCTGCCTGCTGTTTTCACCGGCGACCGCACTTCCTCCGACCGATACGTCCCATTTACCGGGGAAACTCTTTTTAAACGGTTGACGCTGTTGTATAAGCATTTTGCCATCGCTGCCCAAAATGCATATATGTATAACAAGATGGTAACGGCTTTCGGGAAGCGGAGTTCCGCGTTCTATAGTTTCTCCTGTAAACCTGCGTTCATCATCGTATAAGTCAAACAGCTCCATATTACTACCTCCGGGTGTTACTATTATAGCACTTCTTATGCCTGTGTGCAATACGAACTTACTGCTTTGCTTTTATCGACATAAAAAGAGGAGTACCTTTCGATACTCCTCTTAAATTTATGTTTTCACTATCGTTCAAACCGCCGTCAGCGGAACCTGCACATATCGCCAATGTTTCAAAAGGCGAATTTGCAATGGCTCACAGCCATTTAGTTGGCAAGACCTGAACGTTCGATACCTTCAACGAACTGCTTCTGTAAGAAGATGTACATGATAAGTATCGGAAGAAGTGACATTAAGCATCCCGCTTCTATCCATACCAGATAGTCACTCGCTATACCGTTCTGTTCACCTGTGAAATAAATCATCATGGTCGTACCCAGACGGTCAATTTCCATTGCTATCGTGTAGGGATTTGTGAAGAACATACCCGTTACATAAGAGTCGTTCCAGTACCATACGATCGAGAAGATGAATACTGTTAAGAACGAAGTCTTTGCGTTGGGAACCATAACGCGGATAAACGTCATGAAGGGTCCACAGCCATCGAGGTATGCGGCATCTTCAAGATCCTTGGGCAGTCCTCTGAAGAACTGTCTGAACAGAAGTATGAACACACCTGCTCTGATACCGTTGCAGAAGAATGCCTGTAAGTACAGTGCGATAGGAGTACTTACGAGATTAACTGCATCGCCTGTAATAAGTCTTATAAGACCAAACACATCAAAGAATCTGAACTGCATATACAGTGGGATAAGTATTACCTGTACGGGGACGATGATCTGTAAGATTACGATACCGAACATAAGTCCCTTACCCTTGAACTTGAAACGTGCAAAGCCGTAACCGGTGATACCGCAGGTAACGACCTGAATCATCGAGCATATAACGTTTACAAGTATCGTCTGTAGGAGCACCTTCGGGAAGTCCATTGCTATCCATACATCAACGAAGTTGGAGAAGATAACTTCCTTAGGTATCCACATTACTGAAGGGTCGCTCATTTCAGACTGAGGTCTGAGTGCCGTTGACAGCATATAGAGCATAGGATACAGAATTACGAAACCGAGTCCGAACAGAATAAGGAAACGGAACACAGGCCATACCTTGTCGGTAATTCTTCTTCTGAAGATGTACTTGTAATGTTTTCTTTCCTGCTGATTGTAGTTACGATAATTCTTGATTATCTGCCAGTTGCTTACATGGTAGATATTCTTGAGCTCCTTAGCCTTTTTCTTTTCAGCTTTCTTTAAAGCTCTCTTTGATTCGGGCTTAGAAGCGGTTATAGGCTTGATAACACCGACCTCGGGCTCATCAGCGGCTTTTTCGGAAGCGGCTGCGGCTTCTGCCTCGCCGTTTATCTCCTTTATAGCCTCGCCGATAGCCTCCGGAGTAGCGTTATCAGCGGGTGCAGCTGCGGCTGCATCATCATTAGTCTGCTGAACATCAGCATTTAACTGTTCTAAATCTTTTTCGCTCACAACTACACCTCCTTATTCATTTTCGTAGAATACGAACTTAGATACGATAGCCACTATAATTGCAAGTGCAACTGCTACTATGAGGAAGTAGATCCAAGCCATCGCTGATGAAAGGCCGTATTTTAAGTTTCTCGACTGAGCAAGCACGATCTTCATTACGGCGTTCTCGGAATCGATAAATGTATCGATGACCGTGTATATCAAGTTCGCCAAAATCATCGGGCTTATCATCGGGAAGGTTATCTTCCAGAAAAATTCCCATCCTGTTGCGCCTTCCATAGATGCCGCTTCCTTTGCGGAGGTAGGTATCTGCTGTAATGCGGCAAGGAATATCAGTATCTGGATACCGGCACTCCATAACAGGTTGAAGATGTCACTTGTGATCGTCTGGATCGTTGTCGTCAGCTGTTCGTTCAGGTTGTAAATACCCAGGAACTCAAGCAGCTGGTCAACAAGGTCGGTCTGGAACAGTGCGCTGAACTGCTCACCGCTCGAAATACCGTTGTTTGAAATATCACCTCGTATTACCGCAAGTACAGGACCTGTTGCAACGAGAACCGGCAAGAAGAATACCGCTCTTGCAAATGTTCTGCCTCTGAACTTCTGGTTAAGCAGAAGTGCGATAAACAGTGAGAATATCATTACTACGATTACCTGAGGTACCATCGAACCGAGTGACTCGGTAAGCTTGGGGAGGTAATCCTGATTTTTGAAGAGTGCCTCTTCATAGTTTCCGAAATTGTTCCACTCGGTATAAATACCGGCTGAGGACATTCCTCTCTGAGCCGCCTGCTCGGGTGTTGTTACGAGCTCGGTAAAGCAAAGCGAATACCATGCCGACTGGAATATCGGGATAAGGAACATATAGATAACGCCTACGATCCATATTGCAATGAAGCCGTAACCGTAAAGTCCCTTCTTCTTTTCGTAAGAGATGCGTGATTTCTTGATCTCTTTTTGCACTCTGGGCTGTCTGCGGCGGATATCCACCTCTTCGCCCTCTACATTGAGCGCTGCCGCGGCAGCTGTCATGTGAGCCGACTTATAAGCAACCGGTTCTGTTGCGGATGCTGGCTCATCAGCAGAAGCTTCGACCGTTTCCTGCACTGTTTCGGGCTCTGATACTGTTGTATCAGCTACCGTTTCGGCAGGAGCAGCCTGCTCGGCTGCGGTTGCGTCATTAACGGGAGTCTCGGCGGCATCGGTCGTCTTCATTGCTTCAATTTCTTCATTCGGGTTGAAATTCGAATTATTCATCTGTTTCTCCCTTCAGTCCATATTGTGCAAGATCGATGTCCTTGCCGTTGACGGTGAGAGTCATTTCTCTTGTATTTACCTTGATCGTCTTACCGCCTTCAAACTCGGTCTCAAGCTCATCTCCGGAAATTCTTGTGTAGTTTGTGATGTGGAGATTAGCAAAGTCCTTAAGCTCATCCTGATAGAGCTTGTATACCTTAGCCGAGGGTTCGAGCCAGCCCTTGTAGTTTGAATAGAAGAGTGTCTCGTAATCGCTGTCTGTGAAGTCGTTGGGGTCAGCATACATCATATCATAGTGGATAGGTGTTGCTGTGAGAAGTGCAAGCATGATAGTATCATCTGCGTTTGCACTTGCGTTGACTGCCTTTGTTGTATAGGGCAGATAGCCATGGATAACGATCTCATAGAACGGGATATCATAGTCGAACAGGTCAAAGTTGCTTGATGTTACCGGTACATCAGTGAGGTAATCAATATAAGGAAGCGCATAAGCGTTTGCTCCGCTTGCGTGAAGCGTGAAGCCTGCGTCCTTGAACTGCTTGTATCCGTCAACGAGCATATTCATTGCATCGTTTCTGGAATAGTTCTCGCGGCTGAAGTCGCTGTAGAGCAACGTTGTCGCATCACTGAGGTTGATAGTCTTGATTCCCTCATTGGAGAATGAGCTTATCAGCTTCTTATAAAGGTCAGTCCAGTAATAAGGTGACAGGGTCGTCTTTGTTACCAGTCTTACCTGATTCGGGATACCGAAAGCAATATCCCAGTTGTTTGTGGTAGCGTAAGCCTTTGTTGTAGCCTTACAAGCGTTGAGCGTGTAGCTGTAGCCATTTCCGCTGTCCTTCATGTAAGTAATGCCCGCGCTTGCGAAAAGCTTACCGTTCATGCCGTTTACATACTCAGCAAGAGATTTATATGCATCCTTGCCGCCGAGTGTACCTGCATAATTTACATCTGCTGTGATAAGTCCCTTGATACCTGCTCCGTTGAAGTCGTTGTAATTTACAACCAAATCATCAACGCCAAGCTCATTGAGCTGTTTGATTATCTCCTGTGCCTGCTCATATGTGGTAGCGGGTGTTTCAAGGTTTACGGGGAAGCCTGCGATGGACTGTGCCTTTACAGTGCCGCCGTACAAATCAAGGTAATAGCTGTTTGTGATATTATCGGTCTTATCGGTGAAGCCCTTTTCTTCGATCATGTAGTTTCTGTATGCTTCAGCAATATCTACATATGAAAGATCATCACCCGAAAGAGGATAGAAGCCTACTGTAAGGTCGGGCTGGTTTATCTTGCCCTGTTCGTAAACCGTAAGCTTACGAGTACCCATGTAGTAAGTATCTTCTGCTCTTACCTTGAACTCAAACCATGTATTGTTATATGATGTTGAGTTCTGACCGCTTACTGTTGCGTTTACAGAAGCGCAGGTGTCGCCTGACTCAGCTATAGCCATATAGCCGTGCTTTGTCTTTTCGCCGTTAGTAACAGCACCTATAACAGGAAGGTAAACCTGCTCTGTTATGGACGGTCTTGTAAGTAAGCCTATCGATGTGTCAAGTCCGTATACATCGTTGTTGTACGCCTGAGCGTTTATACGCTGGTTGTTGTAATTGATGACAGCGCCTGAACCGTCAGGTACTACCATATAGCCCTCGTCCTCCATGCCTGCCGCATTGAAGAACTGTAAAAGACCGATATCAAGAAGTACAAGACCCTTTGAGTCTGTAGCTTCCTGTTCCTTTATTTCCGATGAAATGATCGAAACATTTACATTGTTCTTTTCAAGCGTGATCGTCATCGGAATTTCCGCTTCGATCTTACCTATCCTATAAATGATCTTTACACCGTTTTCGATTTCCTGGATCTCAAAATCACCGGACTTTATCGAACCGTCGTAAACATTCATTCTCTGGCTTGTATGTGTTGATACATCGCCGTATACGATATAGAAAGGCGACTGCATATTCTTTTTCTGAGCAGTCTTGGCGTTTTCATCCTTATCTGCATTCAGAGGAGTTGCCCACCATACATAGCTGTCGCTCTTTGACTGTAACGCAAAGTTTGTTGTTTCCTCGTTGAGATAAAGCTTGTAGCTGTCGTTCTCGGCAATTACTTTCATCTCAGCAAGACCTTCAGCGTCTGTTCTGGGCTTCTTCTTGTCGTCCTTATCGTTTTTCTTGTCTGACTTATCTTCCTTATCCTCGGAAGAATTATCGTCTGCTGCTGTCTGCTCTGTCTGTGAAGTTCCCTCGTCTGTTGCAGGCTGTTCGTCAGACCATGCTACTACAGAGCTCATTGATACGAGCATTGCGGCTGTGAGCAGAACTGCGAGTATCTTTTTTCTGATTTTTACCATTTTCTGTCGCACCTCCGCTTACAAACTGAATCGATACATCAGCTCGGTATAAATTGAGAAACCGAAGATGTAGACCTGCTGGAACAAGCTGAGCAGTAGCACGAGCAGGAACAGTATAACTACCATTGCCGCAACCGTGAATACGATAGCAAGAAGAGTCTTAGGCACAGAGTACTGATGTACGGTCTTGATACCCGATATCATCAGAACAACGCTCCACAGTATACCGAGATACTGGAAGAACACAATGAAAGCACCTTCGCTCTTAAGCAGTACATTACTTGCGATAATTACAACTATCTGAGTGATGAGGTAGGGCACCAGCGCGTATGCACTGACGCTTGTTATTGCTTTTATCGAACCTTCGCCGTCGAACAGAGTACACAGTGACCAGTTACCGATTACCCATGTGAAGAACAGGATGATCGTCTGAACGAGAAGCGGTACTATGTTGAATATCTTGACGTAGTTCGTATTGAACAGGAAGCCTGTCATAACTTGCTGGCAGACCGTTATCAGGAAGAAGCAAAGTACGATCACCATCGAAACCTTTGTGTTGTAAGCTTTCTTCCAACGCAGATCCTCAAATCCTTCAAAAGGATGTCTTGCAACGTAGAACGGCCATTTCCAAGCGGGCATATCTAAATCAAATCTCATTATTTACTACCTCCCGCTTTTTTTGCTTTTAAATGTTTTCTTACCTTGCTGAGAACAACAAGCGCAACTATTATAACAAGAACTATTATCATAAAGATATTGAAGTTATCTCTTATGAACTGCATTCTGTACTGCTTGAACGCTCTGTTGTAACCGGCTCTGCTGTTACGGTAGAAGTACTCCATAGCCTGTTCGTAGTTACCCTGCGAAAGCTCTGAGTTACCAAGACCGATATAAGCGAACCAATAGTTGCTGTCGCGTGTCAGAACCTCCTGCCACGGACCGCTTGCCTCTTCATACTTACCGAGGTTGTAAAGTCCCATTGCCTCGTGAACGATGTCACCGAACTCTGTACGCTTGAATGTCGTGATAGAGTTCTTACGGCTGTCAAGTACATATACAATGCTGTTGTAAGCCTCAATCGCGGTTACGTTTGTGAACAGACCCTTCTGGTTGCCCTTGCCGCCGTAGATGAACAGCAGGTCGCATTCTTCCGTGTACTCAAATATACGTCCGTTTGCGTAATCGAGAAGTCTTATCGTACCGTTCTCATCAACGTCAACGTCCGTGATCTGAGAGCCGTATGTCTGGTTCTTATAATAGTAAGAAGCCATATCGCCGTATGTGTAATCCGAGAAACCGAGGTTTATCAGGATATTTTCGCCGGCGGGGTTCATCTTCTTGAAGATATCTGTAGTTGCACTCTTTGATGCCGTTACAGTGTAGATGAAGCCTTCATCATCGATATCGAAGTTGTTGAACTCCATGGGAACTGCCTGGATAAATGCTGCGGCAGCCTCACGCGAGAGGATCGTTCTCCAGAACTTGTTTGCGATAGCCTGCGCTGTCTGTTCAACACGGTTAGCGCCGAAGAAGTTACTGAATGAACCGTCCGGTGCGAACATTACCGCACCGTCTGTGATAGACAGAATATTTACATATACGTTGCCGGCAACGTCTACAACGACCTTGTTGGGCTGGAATGTAACATCTGCATCATAGAACTCAGCGGCAGGTCTTTCAAATGTCTGGAAGACTGTACCGTCTGCATAGACACCGAGTACACGGTTGTTGTCATAGTCGGCAATGTAGATCATTGTTGACTCATTTTCATTTGCAGCGTCTTCAACGTGTCTTACAAATATGCCGTGAGGGTTTTTCAACGTTTCATATTTCTTTGTTTCGGGGTTATAGAAATAATCCATAACCTGGAATGTTCTTGAGTAGTTTACATCGGTAACAAGTATTCTGTTGTTGCCCGAGTCAACTATGTACAGGCTCTGTGTTTCGCGGTCAACGAACAGATCCTGAGGCTCTTTGAGCTCGCCGATAGTGATTTCTTTTGTCACTTCACTGCCTGTCTGATCGGATATTTCCTTCAGCTGGGCATCGGTATTATATCTTGTGCCGGAGCCGAAATCCAGACCTGTTACAACTCGGTCAACGACATATCCGGTCTGTGACGGAACAGGATCGCCCCACCAGTCGTAGTTATAACCTTCATACGGCTGATCGGCAAACGCCGAACTGCACAGCATGGAAACCGCCATTATAGCCGAAACGGCTGATGCAGCGATTTTCTTCATGTTTGGCACTAAAATCATCCTTTCTGTATAATTTAATATTAGATCAGTCTTTCAGACCGCTGGTAGCCATAGTTTCCATAACGCTGCTCTGGCAGAATACGAATACTATGATAGGCGGCAGCATTGTGATGACAACTGCTGCTGCGGCAACGCCCGCACGGGCGATACCGGCGGCACTTATCTGCTGCATAACGGTCGGAATGGGTTTTAATGCCTCATTATAAATGAATGAATAACCTGTAATCTGCCATGCGCCCTGGAAAGCGAATATCAGAAGTGTCAGCCAAGCGGGTTTTACGTTCGGCATTACTATCTGCCAGCAGATTCTTATGTGGCTTGCGCCGTCAAGCTTTGCGGCTTCTATCATACTGTCGGGCAGCTGTCCCATGAACTGTCGCATAAGGAACAGACCCATAGGTGTTGCGATGTAGGGCAGAATGATAGCAAAGTATGTATCGATCATGCCCAGTGTAGCCATTACCATGTACTGCATGATGTAAAGTACGGTAGATGTGAACAGAAGGGCAACTTCGATTATCTTATTGAGTGCCTTCGCACCGGGGAACGCAACCTTTGAAAGCGCATATGCCGCCGATGATGAGAAGAGCAGCTGTGCAACTGTAACTACTACAGCTACGAATACCGAGTTGAAAACGTATCTTGAGAACGGTACCCACATATTGGATGCCGTTGCAAGCAGATCAGCAAAGTTCTGATCCGTGATGTTCTGTACATACATTCTGGGCGGGAAGAGGAACAGTTCCTCGACCGGCTTTAACGACTGTATGACAGACAGATAAATGGGGAAGAGCATGAACAGACCAAGCAGAACGAGCACTGCAAATATGAAAATGTCGCCGCCGAGAGAACCGCCATATCTTTTTCTTCTCCTTTTAGTTATCTTCATAACTACCTTCCTTTCTTAGAGAAAAATACATAATGTGATCCTCCGATTAGTCAAGATACTTGCCGAGGAGCTTTTTGATGCCCCAGTTGGCAAGAAGCATTACTGCGAACAGTACGAAACATATTGCAGATGAATAACCCATCTCATAACGTATTGAACCGTAGTCATATGCGTGTGTCATAATTGTGTGTGCCGCATAGTCTGTTGAAGGGAATGCGGTAAGGAAACGACCTACATCACCGGCTGTGAAGGAAGCGGTGATCTGCATAACCGCTGCGAACAGCAGCTGAGGTCCCATTGCAGGTACCGTAACGAGCAGAAGCTGCTGTGTACGGTTCTTGATACCTTCGATAGCACCTGCTTCGTATCTGTCCTTAGGAATACCCTGAAGACCTGCACGAAGAGCAAGGAAGCCCGCACCCAGTGACATCCACAGCTGAACTACGATAACTACACCCATAATGTAGTTAGCATCTGTCAGCCACTGACGTGCGCTGTTGATGATACCGAGGTCAAGCAGATAAGAGTTTGCTATACCGTATGTATCACCTGAGAAGATGAGCTGCCATGTAGTATAGATGTTACCTGCCAGAGTAGGCGCATAGAAGATGAATGTGAATATCGTCTTTAACGCTCTGGGCATTTCGTTGATAAGCCATGCAAGTATAAAGCACATGATATAGCTTAACGGACCTGTGATAATCGCAAATACAAGTGTGTTCTGTATCGCCTTTAAGAAGACTTCGTCCTCAAGTATCAGCGAATAGAAATTGCTAAGTCCCACGAACTGGGGAAACTGTACCATGTTGAAGTTCGTAAAGCCCATAGGCAACGACAGCAACACCGGTATGATCGTAAAGATCGTAAAGAGTAGGAAGTAAGGAGCGAGCAGTACGTAAACGCTTCCGTTCTTCTTCATCTCTCGCAGTGTATATCTGACTTTGCTGTCTTCAATATACTGCGTTTTTTCTTTGTTAAACAAACCGATAACCTCCTCTATAATTCAGCAAAGCGTGTGAGGGCAAAAGCCCTCACGGCTTTTCAAGATCATTTCTTAACGCTTGACAATTCCTGATACTTTCTTACGATCTCAGACTTTATCTGATCATTATAACTCATAAGCGTATATCTGGGATTACCGGCATCGTTAACAACCATTCTGAATGCGTTGTTTATATGTCTTGTAACTGCATATGATGCGGGAATGATCGGTACTTCCTTAAGGTAGCTCTGCTGAGCCGAGATCTTCTCGTACTCCGCTGTGGACCAGGGGAGCTGCTCAAGTGCCTCTACGTTAGCTGTATCAAAACGTCCCATAGGACCCATAAGAGCTTCTATCTGCTTACCGTAGTCAACCTGTATATCCGTGCTTGTGAACCACTTTACGAAGTCCCAAGCGGCAGCCTGGTTGGAAACCTTATTGAATATTACCGCACCGCTTCCTGCAGAGTTTGCAGCGTGGTTGATCGTTCCGTCAGCCTGCTTTGTTCCGGGTACCAGCGTGAAGTCCCACAGACCCTTGATCTCGGGAGCTGCTACAGACAGCTGGTTGTAGAATGTATACGGCTGAACAACGAGGGGCATCTCACCGGTTCTGAAACGTGAGAACGCATCGAATGTCTGATCGAAGCTGAATACTGTGTAGAACTTTGTCCACTGCTCAAACACTCTTATAGAGTCCTGAGTCATAAAGTTCGTGAGATTCAGACCCTTGATATCAGATGTCTTTATACTGTTATAATCTGTTGTATAAAGGTCTTCATTGTAGATATCCTGTCCGGTCTGGAGCATCAGCATAATGAATGTATTACCGGAATCGAATGTATTTGAAGAAATATTCTGAGGAAGTATCAGACCTACATCAAGGTACTTTCTCTGAAGAGTGGGGAGCATATCGGTAAGCTCATCCCATGTTTCGGGCGGATTTTCAAAGCCAAGCTCCTCAAGTACGTCTGTTCTGTAGAACAGCATCGGGAATGTCTGTGAAACGGGAAGTCCGTATACACCTGTCGATGTACCGTCATTGTACTCATAAAGCGTCATTGCATCTTCTGCAAATCTCTTTGTTACCGCTTCATAGTCCTTGAACTGCGTCATATCAACGAGCAGTCCTCTCGCGGCAAGCTGTATCGGGAAGTCGCCGCCGATAAAGAGGGCGATCTCGGGTCCCTTGCCCGCAAGCGTTGCTTCAAGTACTGAACCCTGTACGAGGTTTATCGAAGCCTGTGTACCGTTGTAGTCGGGGTTTGAGTTGAACTTGTTATCAACAAGGTTTTTTACGACTGTTGCCTGGTCACGCGCAAGTGATACCCATACATCAAGTGATGTTGCGCTTGCGTCCGAAAGGTTCGTGTAATCTTCAAAGAACGAACCGATAAACGCATTGAAGCCGAATGCCAATTCACTGAAGAAATTTCCGTAGGGTGAAGCAAAGTCCTCGTGACAGGTTGCTATCTCTATGTAGTCAAGCTCAAGAGGCTGACCGCGATAGTCACGCATCCATGCGGATACCGATGAGATGCTGTCCTTGATGCTGCTTGCCATTACAGGGATATCTTCAGGCTTGTTGATACATCTTTCGAGGTAGATACACATCGTTTCAAGTGCGGCCGCCTCAGAACCCTTCTTTGTAAGGCTTTCGATGCTTGCCTTCTCTGCACGAAGCGAGTCAACTATTCTCTGGAACGCATCCTGAATACCGGGTATCTTCTTTTCTACAAAGTAATCCTTGTATTCATCAGGATCGGGACCTGTGATCATAAGTATTCTTCTGTAGTACTGGTTGAGCTCAAGCACGAGGTCGTCGAGTCTTTGCATAACCTCGCCTATCGAACCGGGTATTGCTTCAAGTGTCAATGTGTGTTCCTCACCTGCCGTCAGGTAAACATACATATCGTTTCCTTCGGCATCCTGAGGAGTGAGGTTGTACCAATCCGGAGAGTAGATGAACTGTACATCGTCAAATTCCTTACATGGTACCTTACCGTCAATGTAAATCCTTCTGTTTGAGAAGAATCCACGCATCTGGTTCTGTCTTGACTTGAAGCTGAAACGGTAGTAACCGTCATTCTCAACCTTGAAGTTGTAAGTGACCGCCTGTGTTGATTTGTTCCATGTTGCCTGACCGATAGTGTTATAACGCTGTTTGGTCGGGTGGTTGGGACTTGTCATATAGGTCGTTCTGTCGTAAGTAGCATATAATGTTGATGCTGTCTTGTAGAGCGCCTCTTCCGCCTGTAAGAAGATAGTGTTTGTGCCAAGCTCCTCATTCTTTGAGGAAAGAGCGGGAGTGTTCTGCAGCTGTTCGTCTGTAGGCTTTATAGAGTCGTAGCTTACAAGCTCATCGTAATTCTTGAACGTAAACGAATGGAATACGCCATAGGTTCTTATGCCCTCAAGCGTAAGCGTGTGAGTACCCTTTTCAAGGTAGAAGTAATAAGGCTCGTTGTAAAGACCTTCCTTATCCTTGATAGGATATTTTATCCAACAATCATAGGTCACCTGACCGGGTCTGAGGTCGTTGTCCTTGTTGTCACGGGTGATCTCTCCCTCGTCCTTCCAGTAACGGTCGAGTGTGAGATCCTGTGTAGCAGTAAAAGGATATTCTCCGTCGATCCTGAGTCCGATATCCAGTACCGTATTTTTTGTTTCTTTGCCCTCGATAGGATAGTAAATAGTCTCGAGGTTGTAAATGCCCGTTTCCTCAACGTTAAACTCATATGTAAGTGTGAGCTTATCATTTTTCCACTTTATTGTAGAATAATGATCCGTCTTGAGGTCGGTGTTCTCTGCGAGGAATGACTTGAGTCCGTTGTAGCCGTCGCCGGATTTTTCCTTGATCTCTTCGACCGAGGGAATGATCTTTGCGGCTTCTTCAGCTGTCATTGAAGACGAACCGCTGTTTACAAAGGATGTGCCGTCTATCGTACCTTCCTTGTAGTCGGTAGCATAGACAGTGATCTCCTTCTTGGGCTTTGCGGCATCCTTATGACTGTTGTAATAAGTGCTGTACTTGCCCTCCATACCGGTGATCGTAATTCCGCTCACAGAGCTATCGGTCGTCGTGCTTTCCTCGGATTGTCCGGCAGAAGTATCGGTTGTTTCTTCTGCGCTGACTGCGGTTGATGTAAGTGACAATGAAGATATAAGTGTCGCACATGACAATATACCCGCTAATGCTCTTTTCATCCTGCTTGATTTTGTTGCCACAGTAATAATCCACCTTTCTGATAGTTGTCGTTTATGTTCAATCGAAAATATGCTAATTTCGACGAGTTAAGGAATTTATCCGTGCGAGTTATAATCCGAGTTGTAGACAGATATTTTTCCGTCTTCAAGCTCAACGCGCACTTTATCTCCGCCTCTTATGCCGAGGGCTTCGAGATATTCTTTTGGTATCTGGAGTCTGCCCGCTCTGTCAAGAACGACCAGCTCCTCATGATCCGAACCGCTCTGTTGCATAAGCTTTTCATGCTCTGCACGCTGCTGTTCGCTCATCTTTTCGAGTTCTCCGAAGGAGAGGATCTCGGTTTTCTTTCTCAGCATCTCGCTCGATGTGCGTCCGTCACGGATAGCGACCACACGGTCGATCGATTTCGACAGATTAGTATCATGCGTTACTATTATAATGGTAACGCCCATCTGACGATTGAGCTGTTTGAAAACATCAAGCACCATAGCCGCCGTCTTGGTATCGACCGCACCCGTAGGTTCGTCCGCAAGAAGCAGGCTGGGATTGTTTGAAAGCGCTATCGCGATAGCGACACGTTGCTGTTCACCGCCCGAAAGCTGACCGAGAAGCGAGTTTTTCCTTGCGGAAAGCCCGACCATATCGAGCAGCTCTTCGGCTCTCTGCCTGCGGTTCTTATGACCCGAAAGCAGAAGCGGCATTTCAACGTTCTGTATCGCCGTAAGATACGGAATGAGGTTTCTGGCGTTGTTCTGCCATACGAAACCGACCGTTTCTCTTTTATATTTTATAAGATCCTTTTCGTCAAATTTCAGAAGATCCTTACCGTCAACGTAAAGACTTCCCGCCGACGGCTTGTCAAGCGCTCCGAGCATATTCAGCAGTGTCGATTTACCGCTGCCGCTCGCGCCGACTATTCCCATCAGCTCGCCGCGCTCTACAGTGAGATCCAGTCCCTGAAGCGCCATGACCTCTACGTCCGTGGTCTTATATATCTTGACAAGGTTCTCACATTGCACCATCACGTTTTCAGGGGGTGCAAGCATCATTCTCTGAGGCATCACTCCACCTGCTTTCTGACATCTGTAATGCGTCCGTCGTCAAGTGTGTAAACAACATCACACTGTTCCATCATTGCGGTATCGTGCGTTGTCATCACGATCGTAAGACCGTCTGTATGCACAAGCTCTTTGAAAAGATTCATCACCGCAAGACCTGTCGGCATATCAAGCGCCGCAGTCGGCTCATCGGCAAATATCAGCTTTGGCTTGTGTGAGATGGCTCTTGCAATAGCCACTCTCTGCTGCTCACCGCCGGAAAGCTCTCCGGGTCTGTGATGCATTCTCTTTTCCAGACCTACTCGTACAAGACATTCCTTCGCACGTTTTACACGCTCGGCATAAGGCATTCCGACAAGCCTCATAGAAAACTCAACGTTTTCGTATGCCGTCATTGTCGGTATCAGCGCCACCGACTGGAACACAAACGACATATCGTTTCTTCTCAGCTTATCCATTTCCTTGTCGGTAAGCCCTGTTATCTTTTTACCGTCAAAGTAAACATCGCCGCCGGTCGGTCTGTCAAGCGCACCGAGTATATTTATAAGCGTAGTCTTTCCCGAACCCGATCTGCCGCGAAGTACCACGAGCTTATTTTTTTCGACTTCGAGATTTATATCCTTGAGCGCATCAACGGTAGTATTATCATTGATCTTGAAGCTCCTGGATATATTCTCAGCCTTTAAAATCGTTTCCATAGTCAGTTCCGATCCTCAAAAAAGCACGCCTGCGGTTAAACAGCGCGTAACTTATTTCATCTGCTTTTTGTACCAAATGCACAATAACTACATACGATTTTGCCGTTAAACACGGTGTATTTAGAAATAATGTACAAAGTGGCATCAGGGTCTATAACATAGTAATTATATCAAATTATCACCGTACTGTCAAGGTTCATAAAAGAACTTTCACATAGTGTAACTGATTTTGATTTTATCTACAAATCGCATTTGCTCTTAGCAAATAGTTACAAACTTAGCTCGAAAATTTTGGTAATTATGACGAACGCGGTTTTCATTGACACAATATCTTGATTTTTAGTTCCCCGACTTTGCTATTTTTTATGTAAACGTTTTCCACATTACGAAAACTTATAACTTAAATTAGCTAATTCGTTAATCGTCTTAACGAAACTTTGTTGATTGTGCACAAAGAATTTCGTCACTTTTTTTAACTAATCGCACAGATAATTACTTAATTTTTGATGTAACTTATGAAAACGTTTCTATCTGCTCACTGAGCTCCATCCACTGAGCCGTAAGTTCCTCTTCTTTTTCTTTCAAAACAGCTATTTCTTCGGAAAGTTTGCTTGCTTTTTCATAGTCTGTAGCTATCTCCGGCTTTGACATCTGCTGTGCAAGCTCTGCTGTTTTTGTTTCGACATCTTCTATCGCCTGTTCGCAGCGCTTCAGTGCGCCATTCAGTTTCCTGAGTGCGCTCTCACGCTCCTTACGCTCTTTATAATCGTTCTTCTTTGCCTCGGTAACAGCTTTCGCCTGAACTGCCAGGTTAGTCTGTTCCGCCTGTTCCTTTGCCGCCTTCAGTTCAATATACCTGTCATAGTTTCCGTCAATGTTGACCGTGCCGTTCTTATCAAGCCACACTATCCTGTCCGCAAGCTTGTTTATGAGATAACGATCGTGTGAAACGATAAGAAGCGTACCGCCGTAATTTGAAAGCGCATTTTCAAGCGCCTCTCTCGAATGTATATCCAAATGGTTAGTCGGCTCATCAAGAAGCAACATATTCGCCTTGCCGAGCATAAGCTTCAGGAGCGACACTCTCGCCTTTTCTCCTCCGCTGAGCTTCCCCACATTCTTGAATACATCTTCACCCTTGAACAAAAACTGTGCCAGTGCCGATCGTACTTCCGTCTGTGTCATTCTCGGATACTTATCCCACACCTCATCGATAACCGTCTTTGACGGATCAAGGTCAGTCTGCGCCTGATCGTAATAGCCGCACTGTATATTGTTTCCGTATTTATACTCCCCGCTATCAGGCTGATACTGTCCCATAAGGATCTTAAGCAGTGTCGTCTTTCCACAGCCGTTCTCGCCGAGTATAAACGTGGTCGTATTCCTTTTTATATCAAGCTCTGCGTTTTGGAAAACCGTCACGCCGTCAAACGACTTTGACAGAGCTTTTGCAATCAGCACGTCATTTGCTCCGCCCTCTTTCGCTCTGAATGAGAACTTTATAGCTTCAGGCAGATCTTCGGGTCTTTCAAGCGTTTCTTTGAGCCTGTCAGCCTGTTTCTGCTTTGATGCCGCTGTAATGAAATTATGTTCCTGTCCCCAGCGCTTCTGCTGTTCGACTATACCCTCGATACGATTGATCTCTTTTACAGTCCTGTCATAAACTCTTTGCTGTGCTTCTCTCGCCTCGGCTTTCAGTTCAAGGTAGCGCGTATAGTTACCCTTATATTCATGGAGCGTCTTATTCTCCATTTCAAAGGTGGTATTCGTGACCTTATCAAGGAAATAGCGGTCATGCGATATAACGATATAAGCACCCTTATATTCCGTGAGGAACTTTTCCAGCCATTCACAAGCGGTGATATCAAGGTGGTTTGTCGGCTCATCAAGCAAAAGTACATTGCTAGCGGAAAGCAAAAGCTTTGCAAGCTGCGCCTTGCTTTTCTGCCCTCCGCTCATAACGCTTATCGGCTTATTGAAATCATCTTCCGAAAAGCCAAGACCGATAAGTGCAGAAGCTACTCTTGACTTGTAAGTAAGTCCTCCGTCACGTTCAAATCTTTCCTGTAAGTGCATCTGTTTTGACAGCGTCTGTTCGCTGTGATCGCCCGTATCAATGGCAACCGCTATATCCGCAAGTTCTTCTTCCATGTCTGTAAGCGGACGGAATATATCAAGCACCTCACTATACAGCGTCACGCTGTCGTCACGGATAACATACTGCTCCATTGAACCGAGCTTTATACCCGCCGCCTTGTTTATACTCCCGTTTTCGGGTTCAAGCTTGCCGTTTATGACGTGCATAAGTGTAGTCTTTCCACAGCCGTTGACTCCGACAAGACCCGCCCTGCCGTTTTCTTCAAGGCGAAAATTCACATTGTGAAAAAGCGTTTCTCCGCCGAATGATACCGAGATATCGTTACCGGACAATACTATCATTCGAGTACTTTTCCTTTCCGAAAAATAGCGGTCAGAGTTTTTGCTCTGACCGGTAATTCCATATTTACGTTTTTGCTTACTTCTTTAAGTTTTCGGGCTTGTACCTGTTCAGCGCGTCATTATTAAGATCAAGCGCATAGTCCTTTGCTGTTTCGTTCAGCATAGCCTCATAATCGTCGTCTTTCATAACGTGAAGCACGTTGCTGTGATTCTCCGTGAGCCAGTCCTCACGTTCCTTGATATCGCGACGTACAACCGCATAGTAAACGGTATCGTCCTCATAAACGCCGCCCTTGCCTGTTTCAAGCTCAAATGCCCACTTTACAAATTCTTCGCTGGGTGAAGTATCCGTCTTGCTGAGCAGGAACTCGTGATCGTGCTCTTCTTCGTTGCTGTCGGATGCTCCGCTGCTTGTTGTATCGTCAGATGCTGTTTCACTTGCAGAAGAAACAGCCGACGAGCTTTCGGAGGAAGCCTTTGAAGATGCGCCCGAGTTGCTTTCAGCTTCGGCATCTGCCTTTTCTTTCGCTACCTGATCCTCGTATTCGTGATAAATGGTTTCGTAATCCTCACCGGCAAGCAGTCTGTCCACATAGCCCTGAGCCTGTTCCTTCTTTGCCTTCTTGCCCTCGTCGGTCGTTATCTTGTCGCCGTTGCCCTCTTTAAGAGAAACCTGTATTATCTGGAATCTGCCGTAATTGTCATAGAAATAAGTAGCTATATCCTTTTCGTCTGTTGCGGATATGCCGTTTTTCTCATAGTAAGCGTCAAATACCTTTTCGCTCATCTTGTTTACAAGCTGAACAGCCTCGTATGACTTCTTGCTTATTCCGCCTGCCTCATAGTTCTGACCGTAGGTTTTTCCTGTGCTGTAGCCGTAATACGAGATCTCCGTATCCCACATCTTCTTTACAGAGGTCTTTACATTATCCTTTTCCTCATCGGTAAGAGTAAGCTTCAGCTCGTCAAACTTCTTCTGGATAGCAACATACTGCTTTACCTGCTCTAATGTACGATCCTGAACATACTGCGAGTATGTCTTGTCCTGCACGTTATAGTTGAAATAGCTGAAATCCTCTACCTTTGAAGAATCAGTACCCATAGCCTTCAGCTGATCGTCGACTTCCTCCTGAGCCTCGCTTATAGCCGACTGTTCGTACAGCAGATATATGCCTGCATTGATGGTCTGATCATCGATAGAACCTATAGTTGATACATCAGCACAGCCTGCAACGCTTAATGTGATTGTCACGGCGCATATTGCCGCTACCAGCTTTTTTAAATGTTTCATTGCTTTTCTCCTTACTGTTTTCTATAAGGGGCTGTGCCCCGGTTATTCTGTAATATTTGCCGTTATCTTAATGTAACGCCGATAGCTTCCAGCGCCTTAAGCACCTTTGCAACGACCGCATCTGCCTCATCGTCTGTCAGCGTAGCATCTTTCTTTCTGAGAATGAGCTTGTAAGAAAGGCTCTTCATACCTGCGGGTACCTGTTCGCCCTTATACATATCGAACAGGCGTACCGCTTCAAGATGTTTTGCGGTCTTTTCGATCACCGCAACTATATCGCCGCTCGGCACGTCCTCGTTGCACACAAGGCTCAGATCCCTGTATGTTGAGGGGAACTTGGGCAGGGCAGTGTACTTCACATCGCCGTCTGCGTTATTGAACATTACTTCCATACTGAGTGTAGCGCAGTAAACCTCAGTATTTACGCCGAAGTTTGCCGCAGCCTCGGGGTGAAGCTGACCTACATATCCGATAAGCTCGCCGTTTACAGTGACCTTTGCGCATCTTCCGGGGTGGAATGTGGGGTTGTTCTTTTCGGCTGTGTATACAACATTCTTCAGACCGAGCTTTGCCATTACTTCCTCTGCAACGCCCTTGGCTGTGAAGAAATCTTCACCGTTGCCGTAGAGAGCATAGCACAGAACATCTCTTTCAACGGGGAGCTGATTTTCTCCTGTCGGGAAATATTCTCTTGCTATCTCGAAAAATCTGCCGGCAAGGTTTCTGTTGCTCCAGTTTCTTCTTACGACCTCCATCATAGAAGTGAGAGCGCTTGTACGCATTACGCTTGTATCCTCACCGAGCGGTCGTCTTAAAACAACACTCTTTCTTGACTGCTCGTCCATACGGAGCATTTCGTAGTCCTTGGGTGAAATAAAGCTGTATGTCATTACCTCGTAAAATCCGAGCGCAAGCGCAAGCGAAATTACCTTATCCTCGAATATCTGCTCAGGTGTTCTCTTGCCCTGTGATGAGAGCTTGGGTATAGTTGAGGGAATCCTGTTGTAGCCGTAAATACGGGCAACTTCCTCTGCAACGTCGCACGCACGGTGCATATCTATACGGGTAGGAGGAACTATTATCTCGCCGTTCTCGTAGCCGAAGCCGAGCTTCTTTAAAATTTCTATCTGCTCGTTTTCGCTGATATCAGAGCCTAAATGCTCATTTACCCACTTGTAGTCGTGCTTCAATCTTTCGGGAACATACTCGCTGTGGTTCTCGTCAATGATAGTATTCACTACCTCGCCGCAACCCAGCATCTCGATAAGCTGTAATGCTCTCTTGAGCGCCTTTTCTGCATTTACGGGGTTGAGTCCCTTTTCAAAGCGTGAGCTTGCCTCTGTACGTTCTCCTATCTTTCTTGCGGTACGTCTTACCGATACGCCGTCAAAGCAGGCAGCCTCAAATACAACTGTAGTAGTATCGTCCATGATACCGCTGTGCTCGCCGCCCATAACGCCTGCTATGGCGATAGGCTTCTTGCCGTCTGCGATTATCAGCATTTCGGGAGTCAGCTTTACAGGCTCTGCCATTTCATCGAGCAGCTTTAATGTTTCTCCCTCTTTTGCGTTTCTTACAACGATTTTGTTATCCTCAACATATCTTAAGTCGAATGCGTGCATCGGGTGACCGTATTCAAGCATTACAAAGTTTGTTATATCTACCAAATTGTTGATAGGTCTTACTCCGCAAGCTCTCAGTCTTCTTGCCATCCACTTGGGTGACGGTCCTATCTTTACGTTCTTTACAAGCGCCGCCATATAGCGTGAGCAAAGCTTTGTATTCTCAACGCTTACGCTGATTTCCTTTGTGATATCACCGTCAACGCCCTTGAATGTCGGCTCGGTGTAATTCATCGGGATATCGAATGTTGCGCTTGCCTCCTGTGCAAGTCCGAGTACAGAAAGGCAGTCGGGACGGTTGTTTGTGATCTCGAACTCTACGATAGTATCATCTATCTGCAAAGCCTCGCAGATATCCATACCCATCTTAAAAGAATCAACATCGGGGTCGTTGTTCAGTATGAGTATTCCGTCATCTGCGACAGGGTAGTCGAAATCGTCCTTTGTAAGACCGAGCTCTGCGTATGAGCACATCATACCGTTGCTTGCAACGCCTCTGAGCTTACCCTTAGTTATCTTTGTTCCGTCGGCTATTGTGCTGTTGTGCATACAAGCGGGAACGATCGCACCCTCAAACAGGTTCTGAGCCGCAGTAACTATCTGCACAGGCTCATCTCTGCCCGCGTCAAGCTGGCATATCCAGAGCTTTTCGCTGTCGGGGTGACGTTCAAGCTTGAGCACCTTTGCAACTACTACATTATTTATAGGGTCGGACATCTTATGATAGGTTTCGACCTTTGAACCGCTCATAGTCATATCCGCTACAAATTCTTTTATGGGCATATCGGCTTTAACATAGTCGTTAAGCCATCTCATTGATAAATCCACGTTAATATCTCCTTTTACGATCTCAATCGGTATTCATTATAATTATCGCTTATCTGAACTGAGCGAGGAAACGCTGATCGTTCTCGTACAGCAGACGCATATCATCTATGTTGTATCTCATCATAGCGATACGCTCAAGTCCTATACCGAAAGCAAAACCGCTGTATTCTTCGGGATCTATGCCGCAGTTGATAAGCACCTGCGGGTGAACTATTCCTGAACCGAGCATCTCGATCCAGCCCTCGCCCTTACAAAGCGGGCAGCCCTTACCGCCGCACTTGAAGCACTGTAAGTCGACCTCGGCTGACGGCTCGGTGTACGGGAAGTGGTGAGGACGGAAACGGAGCTTTACATCGTCGCCGTAAAGACGCTTTGCAAATGTTTCGAGCGTACCCTTAAGGTCGCCGAATGTTATATTCTTGTCAATAACAAGACCCTCACACTGGTGGAATATAGGAGAGTGCGTGCCGTCAACAGCATCGGGACGATAAACGCGTCCGGGGCTTATGATAGCTATAGGGGGCTTGTTTTTCAGCATCGTTCTTATCTGAACGGAAGAAGTCTGTGTACGCAGGAGTATATCATCTGTGATGTAGAATGTATCCTGTTCATCTCTTGCGGGGTGACCGTCCTCGGTTAAAAGCATATCAAATACATACTTCGTTTCCTCGACCTCGGGACCGTCAACGACCGTATAACCCATTCCCCTGAATATTTCCTTAAGCTCATCAAGAACTATATTAAGAGGGTGGCGAACGCCCATAGCCTGCTGTTTGCCGGGCATAGTAACATCAAGCGTTTCTTTCTTTAATCTCTGCTCCATAAGCGCAGATTTAAGCTGCGACTGCTTCTGTGCAATAAAACTTTCAAGCGACTGCCTTACATCGTTTGCAAGCTGACCCATAACAGGTCTTTCTTCTGCCGACAGCTTTCCCATGCTCTTAAGGATAGCTGTAAGCTCACCCTTCTTGCCCAGATATTTTACTCTCAGGTCATCGAGCTGTTTGACATCAACGCAGTCACCGATAGTTTTCAGCGCCTGCTCCTTTATATTCTGTAACTGTTCTTTCATACCTTTTATTCTTTCCTTATTTTTAATATCCTTAACTTAAAGTCCGCCTTCAGGCAAAGACGATGGAACCGAATAGTTCCACTGATAACACGACCTTTCACGCATTTTTCAGCGTAGATGAAAATAATTTATGGTTATATAGATATTACTTTTTATGGAAATTTAAATCAAAGCCTATACCTACACGATAGACATTATAGCAGAAATTGAATACTTTTGCAAGGGTCATAAAGCAGTTTTCGGGAATTTTCGTATTATTTTCACTTGCGGAGGGATTACGACAGGGTAAAATAACCCCCCGCCGTGAAAGTGGTGCATTGTGTAGAAAAGTCTGTTATATGGTGTACTTCTTGTTATATCGTTTTGTATTTACTGTGATTGTTGGCTGCCGATAGTGCCTTTCGTGGGGTAGCACTTCTCGGGTTCGCTATTCCGTGCGATGTGTTTCTGTTTTTTTGCTTGGTGGAAATGGTTGGTGTTTTTGCTGTGATAGCAGGCTACCGATAGTGCTTTTTGTCGGGTAGCACTTCTCGGGTTCGCTATTCTGTGCGATAACGTTGCTACTATGTGCGAGGGAGACAACCAAAGGGGAGAGAGGAAGGCGCTCCAAAGGCGCTTTCCCCTCTCCCCTTAGGTTTTC
>ENA-OUUV01000102-OUUV01000102.1-human-gut-metagenome-genome-assembly--contig:-NODE-102-length-60417-cov-4.492992_pt1 | contig 60417 bp, 49 predicted proteins | sample MGYA00237952_ERZ548838 | MGnify/ENA primary metagenome ERZ548838 (study PRJEB26490, sample SAMN05194705) | human gut metagenome | biome: terrestrial biome; feature: human-associated habitat; material... | reverse complement strand
GTCCTCATCGTCGGCCTTGGCGGCCGCGATGGCCTTGTCGAACAGCGCGTCGATCTCGGCGGGCAGCGTGTCGGTGAGCGGGTTGAAGGGCTTGGGTTCGGGCCTGTCCGCGCCGAACACCGACTGGTTGAGCTCCTTGCGGATCTCGCGCAGCTGGGTGTTGATCTTGGCCACGGCCTCCATGTTCACGTCCGTTTCGATGCCCAGCTTCTTGCAGAAAACATGGATCAGCTCGATGGCCGGGGCACCCGTGCCTTCGGCGAAATACCAGCAGTTGGTATCGACGATGTCGACGCCGGCCACGATGGCCGCGAGCACCGAAGCCAGGCCGTAGCCGGGGGTACAGTGGGTATGGAAATCGACCGGAATCGAGATGTTCTTCTTGAACAGCTTGACCAGCGTGGCGACACGGCGCGGCGGGATCAGGCCCGACATGTCCTTGATCGTAATCATGTCGGCGCCCAGTGCGGCCATCTGTTTTGCCTTGTCGAGGAAATAGGCATCCGTGAAGACGGGATGCGGCTGTTTCTTGCCCATCAGGCGCTGCATGAAGGAGGGTTCGGGATATTTCGGGTCGACCGTATAACATACGGCGCAGTCGGCGATGCCGCCATACTGCTTGACGTATTTGATCGTCGATTTCACGTTGTCCACGTCGTTCAGGGCATCGAAGATACGCATGATGCCCAGCCCGCTTTCGATCGCGTTGCGGCAGAAGCCGTCGATGATCTCGTCCGTATAGGGGGCGTAACCGAAGAGGTTGCGGCCGCGCGAAAGGGCCGTGAGCTTCGATACGTTTCCGATTGCCTTGTGAATGGTTTCCAGGCGGGTCCAGGGATTTTCATTCAGGTAGCGCATTACCGAGTCGGGCACTGCGCCGCCCCAAACTTCCATGGCGTAAAAGTTCGCATCCTTGTAGAAAGGAAGGCAGCGGTCGATTTGGGCCTGGTTCATTCGTGTAGCGAAAGACGACTGTTGGCCGTCACGCAACGTAAGATCTCTGATTTTTAATGATTTGGCCATTGTATTGAATTTTTAATGGTTATTTCCCTTCCTTTGGGCTCGCTCCGTTTTTCTTCGGAGAAGGGCCGTATTGTTATTCGAATAACAAATATAGTGAACAAATTTGAATTTCCAAATTTTGTGCAAAAATTTTTAATAAATAATTTCTGCCCCGGTGATCGTTTCGAACGAAGCGGAAAAAGGCGTCGAATGGATTTTTTTAATCGTTGTGAAACAATAGGTTACGGCGTGTTGCCGTGAGTCGGTTCCGTACATCGGATTTGCCTCTGTGTCTGACCGGGTTTTCGGGGGATGCGGGATCGTGGGAATTCGTGTCGCTGGTTCTGAAAGAGATGTCGAACCTGATGTCGGAACAGATTTTTCGAATTTCGTATCTGGGATTCCCGATCGTGTCGCTGCCTTTTTATTTAGATACTTCGCCTCGGCAAAATACAAATAAAATTTGCTTTTGCGCTCGGCTTATTCGTATCTTTGCTACATTCCGGACTTCGGCCGCGTCCGTTCAATTTACCCGAACGCCGCCGCTCCGCACAAACCGCCATTCGACATGACTGAATTCGGACTTATCGACACGATCCGCGACATGTTCGCCGCAATTCCCCGCAACGGATTCGACGGCATCGGGGACGACTGCACGGTCTTCCCGCTGGGCAGCGGCGAATCGCTGGTCTTCACCGCCGACCTGCTGGCCGAAAACATCCACTTCCTGCGCCGGGCGACCTCGGCGCGTGAATTGGGCCGTAAATCCCTGGCCGTCAATCTGAGCGATGTCGCGGCGATGGGCGCCCGCCCGATCGCAACCCTGCTCTCGCTGGCTATCCCGCACGACCTGCCCGAAGGATGGATCGAAGATTTCATGGAAGGCTACCGCGACCTCTCGGCCCAATACGACGTCGGCCTGGTCGGGGGCGACACCACAGCCTCGGATTCGGGACTGGTCGTCAATGTAACGGCCATCGGGCGTATCGCCGACAGCCATATCAAACGGCGCAGCGACGCACGCCCCGGCGACTTGATCGCCGTCGGCGGTTCGCTGGGAGAGTCGGGCGCCGGACTGCGCGATATCCTGGCCGGACGGTACGACACCCCGCTGGCACAGATCCACCGCAACCCCGCCCCGCAAGTCGCCGAAGGCATCTGGCTCGGCGAACGTCCGGAAGTGCACGCCATGATGGACATCTCGGACGGCATCGCCTCCGACCTGCGGCATATCCTGCACCAGTCCGGCGTAGGTGCCGAAGTCGATACCGAGTGCATCCCGACTCCCGTCGATCTCGAAACCGCCGTATCCGGCGGCGAAGACTACAAACTTCTCTTCACCGTCGCTCCGGAGAGCGCCAACACACTTCTGTCCAACTACCGGCTCCGTTTCGGCGATGAGTTCCACTTCATCGGCCGCATCACGGGCGGCAATCATCTCGAATGGCTCCGAAACGGCACCCCTCTGCCGGTCGATTGGCAGGGATTCCGCCACTATTGACCGGCGTTCCGAAAAGGTTGCAACAACCCGGCACATACCGTCCTCCGAAATATCCGAAGGTCATCCTCCATACCGCTCCTCATACCTTCTGCTTCTCCGCAGAAAGGAGCCGTTGCAAATCCGGTCCGCATCGCCCGCCGCAATATTCCCGCTGCAAGCGCTCGAAATCCCGGCGATTCACCGCAAGCTCTCTCCAAAACGAAGCCGACTTCTGCCGTACGACATCGGCACGGTCCGCCGCAAAAAATAAAGGGGCTGTGTCGAAATGAAAATTTCAGACACAACCTCTAAGGGATGTCAGAATGGATGCAAGGCATTGAGGGTAAGGGCGACAGGAATTTACTGCCGTAAAGATTTAGCCCGCATCCCGATAATGACGCAGCAGTGCGCTTTATAACACATCGCCGTATCTCCAAAAACTCTATCCACACGCATCGAAAGCCGCTTCATTCCACGATATAGACTTTCTCCCCCCGCCGCTGCATGCGATAGCGCTCGCGGGCGAATTGCTCCAGATTATCGTCGTACTTGAGCTCTTCGAGCAGCGTACTGTCCTGCTCGATCCGAGCGCGATAGATCGCCCTTTCCTGCTCCAGGATAGCGATATCTTTTCTGATCTCTATGGCGTGCAGCAGATTTCGTCCCACGATGAAAATCGTGAAAACCACGATGATACAAGTAATCACCACCCAAAACCGCTTGTCCAATTTCAACTGCATCTTCCGAATCCTTTAAGGAATATGCATGTATTTATGCGTCTGGATCGAAATATTCCACGCAGGATGCGCCTTGACGTACTCGACCAGCAGGGGCATGATCTCCTCCGACACGCTCCATTCGGGCTGCAGGAAGAGCTTGCACTCCCGTCCGACCTGTTCGGCGTTCCGCTCGGCCCATTGCAAATCGGCCTCCCGCTCGACGATGACCTTCAGCTCGTGCGCCCGCCAGAACGCCTCCGGCAGAGGCGGCTGCTGACGCTTGGGCGAAAGGCAAACCCAGTCGAAATACCCGCTGAAAGGGTGCGACCCCGAAGTTTCGAGAAATATCTTGAGTCCGTGCCCCTTGAGCGCCGAAGTCAAAGGCCCCAACGGGTAAAGCAACGGCTCTCCGCCCGTGATGACGATAGCCTGCGCCTGGCACGAAGTCGCTCGCCGCACCACCTCCGAAATATCGGTCGGAGGATAGAGTTTCGGATTCCACGTATATTTGGCATCGCACCAGCGGCAGCCTACGTCGCATCCGCCCAGGCGGATGAAATAGGCCGGTTTGCCCGTATGGAATCCTTCGCCTTGAATCGTATAGAAATCCTCCACCAGAGGCAATTTCCGCCCTCCGTCCAACAAGTCGTAATTCGTCGCTTCCTTCATCGGACTATTCGGTCACCACGTAAACATCCTTGTAATTCCGGCCCAACTGGTCGTAGTCCAGCCCGTATCCCACGATAAACTCGTTGCCGATGTGCATGGCCGGATAATCGATCGGAATCTGGCGCTGGTATGCTTTCGGTTTGAAGAAAAGCGTACACACGCGGATACTGGCGGGCTTCTTCGTCTTCAACTCCTCGACCATGTGTTCGATGCTGGCGCCCGTATCCACAATGTCCTCGACGATAATCACGTCCCGGCCTTCGATGTTGTTGCCCAGTCCTATCAGACACTTGACATCCCCCGACGAGGAGGTACCGCAGTACGAAGAGAGTTTCACGAACGATATTTCGCAGTTGAAATCGATCTTCTTCAGCAGGTCGCTCATGAACATAAACGAGCCGTTGAGCACCCCCAGAAACAGCGGATTCCGTTTCTCCCGGTAATCCTCGTTGATCTTCGCCGCTACCGCAGCCACGGCTTCTTCTATCTTTGCAGCCGGAATCATCACCTTGAATTTTTTATCATGCAATTTTATGACGTTTTCTTTCATCGGGATACGGATTTTATTGTTATTTTTACAAAAGTAAATAATTTGAGCCACAAAGTTACACAATCCGGAAGAAAAATTCTATGCTTGCAAAACTCATCCGCAGGATCAAATGTTGTTCCGTCCAGGAAATCCTGATGATCGTATCCATCATCATGCTCTTGATCGTGATCGCCAACCGAACCTCGGCAGGGATAAAAGCCAGATCGGCGTCTTCGGGACAGATTACACAACACCAAAAACAGGCTGCCCCACCGCAGGAGTAATCGATACGATCTTTTTTCGCAAAGTTGTTCCTACTGGCGGGAACAGACAAAATTTCCGACATGACTTTCAACTTCTGCCTCAACCTTTTTTTGGCTGAAAAGCCGAGAAACGCAACATGCAAAAAATCAGGAGCAAAAAAACCTATACTCCTGATTTTTAAAGCCTTTATTTTACCCATCCCCATTCAGCAAGATGCTAAATGGAAGTAAAATATATCCTCCGAAGCACTATTCCGATTCCTTTAACTTCGAAATCGGCATAAACCGGTTGTCCAATGGTTCCGACTTATGGATTGTGCGCACTCCATTAACGACAGCCACACAGTTGTCCGGCACATCCGTAAAAATTACGGCATTGGCGCCAATGCGGACATTATTCCCAACCTTTACCCCTCCGATTATCTTCACACCGGCTCCGATATATACATTATCTCCGATGACGGGGGCTCCCGGTCTCTGACTATCCGGCAATGTATTCGATCCGATCGTCACCTGTTGAAAAATCACGCAATTTTCACCGATAACCGCCCTCTCCGAAATAAAAACTCCAAATAAATCGTGAGGAAAAGTAATTTTGGATTTAATCCGGACATCAAATCCAATGTATGCCCCATATAGCAGCAAATTAACCTGCCACAAATATCATTTCAGTTTAGACGGACGGATTTGACAAGAACGATAGAAGTCCCCCTCCGATAAAATAGCCTGATAATCAACGGGGCAAATCCCTTAAATAGAAATAATAGCTCTTTCATAAATCCCTTTTCGTACCAATAACCGTTATACCAGCCCGGAGAAACCCATGAAGGCCATTGCCAAAATACCGGCCGTAATCAGCGCCACGGGAACCCCCTGCACGGCCTTGGGGACATCCTCCAGTTCGAGCCGCTCGCGAATACCGGCGAACAGCACCAGCGCCAATGCGAAGCCGATGGCCGTCGCCACGGAATAAACGATGCTCTGCAACAGGTTGAACTCCTTGGAGATCATCAGAATCGCCACGCCCAGCACGGCACAGTTCGTCGTAATGAGCGGCAGGAAAATTCCAAGCGCCTGATAGAGCGACGGAGACACCTTCTTCAACATGATTTCCACCATCTGCACCAGAGCCGCGATCACCAGAATAAAGACGATCGTCTGCATGTATTCGATCCCCAGCGGCACCAATACGTAAGTCTGAATAGACCATGCAACCACCGAAGTAAGGGCCATAACGAAGGTCACGGCAGCTCCCATACCGAGCGAAGTTTCGACTTTCGACGACACGCCCAGGAACGGGCAGATGCCGAGGAATTGAGCCAGCACGACGTTATTGACGAAGATCGCGCCGATGATAATGGCAAAATAAGAGAGCTCCATACCTATTTCTTGAGAAATTTATTAAACAATGCCATCAGATACCCCAGTACGATAAAAGCACCCGGAGCCAGCACGAACACCAACGGCATGTAGTCCGTAATACCGAACGAATAACCGAAGATGGCCCCGCTGCCCAACACTTCGCGGACGGCCCCCACCAACGTCAGGGACAGCGTGAAGCCCAGACCAATCCCGATACCGTCGAAGATCGAAGCCACCGGTCCGTTCTTCGAGGCGAATGCCTCCGCACGTCCCAGGATGATGCAGTTCACCACGATCAGCGGAATGAATACGCCCAGACTGGCATACAACGCCGGGACATACGCCTGCATCAGCATAGAGATAATGGTCACGAACGATGCGATCACCACGATAAAAGCCGGGATGCGCACCTTGTCCGGAATCAGGTTCTTAATCAATGAGATGACCAGGTTCGACAGAATCAGCACGGCCATCGTCGCCACGCCCATACCGAAACCGTTCTCCGCCGAAGTCGTCGTACCCAGCGTGGGACACATGCCGAGTACCAGAACGAACGTCGGATTATTCTTGATAATGCCGCTCGTAAGTACTTTCAAATTATTCATTTTGACCTCCTTCCTGTGCATTGTTCACGGTCTGACTTCCTCGCTGGAGGCGGTTGGAACGGCCTTCACGCTCCAATCCCCGCTCTCGGTACCGCTCTTCACCCGCAGCTCGCGTCCCAGCCTCTGCATTCGGCCGAGCAGCCGTCGCACCCGTCGCGGCTTCCGTTTCCGTTTCTTGATTGTTCGAAGCACCGGACGCACCATCCGCTCCCGCATCTCGGGTAGCCGAAGCCCCCGAAGTACCGTCCGCACTCGCATTTTGAGTATTCGAAGCACCCGAAACGGTATTCACGGCAGCTTCGACGCCTGCCTTTTCGCAATAGGCCTTATAAGCCCGACTCACGGCATCGACATAAGCCCGCGACGAAATCGTCGCCGCCGTCAGGGCATCCACGTCGCCGCCGTCCTTCTTCACGCCCAGTTTCATTTGGGCCGGATTCCGGCCGACAAAACTCTTTTCCAGCGGATTGCCCGCACCGACCATCTTGGTACCCAGCCCCGGAGTTTCCGCCTGTTCGAGCACCCGGATATTGAGGATCTGACCATCAGGGGCAAAACCGACCATCAGCCGGATCACCCCACTGAACCCGTTTTTAGTCATCGATTCTACGGCATAACCCACCACACGGCCTCCCTCGGAAGCCGTATGGACCGTCACCGGCAAGTTCTCGACGGTCAATGCCGTATCCTCCGTTTCGTCGAACTCGGGCAGCACCTGTTTGAGCGCCTCGCGGGTCGCCTTGACCCGTGCCTCGGCAATCGGCTCCTCGGTAATCATATGGACCGCTCCCACGCCTGCGGAAGCGAGCAGTGTGATCACGAACAGCACCATAACCATATTGAATAATGTACTCTTCATCCTCCGCTCCTCCTATTTTAACCCGAAACGCCGGGGTTTGACATATTTGTTGATCAGGGGCACGACCGAATTCATGATCAGGATCGCAAATGACATACCCTCGGGATAGGCGCCCCACAAACGGATCAGTACCGTAATGATGCCGATGCCGACTCCGTAAATCAGCATACCGGTATGCGTCATCGGCGAAGTCGAATAGTCGGTAGCCATGTAAACGGCACCCAGAATGGCTCCGCCTGCAAGCAGATGGAACAGCGGGAACTCCCACAGTGCTTCACCGTGCATACCCTGTCCGAGGCCGACCAGAAAGACGAACACGGCCATCGTTCCCAGGACCGCCACCGGAATATGCCACGTAATGACTTTTCTCCACAGCAGATAGACGGCTCCCACCAGCAACAGCAGGGCCGAGACCTCACCCAGCGAACCGGGGATCGAACCGAAAAGGACATCCTGATAATTGACCGACGTATGCGACACCAGCTCCGCTTTGACGGCTGCCAGCGGCGTCGCTCCCGAAAAAGCGTCGGCCAACTGTCCGACCGGACGGGGAAAAGTCGTCATCTGCACCGGGTAGGCGAACAACAGGAACACACGACCCACCAACGCCGGATTGAACGGATTCTTGCCCAGCCCCCCGAAAGTCATCTTGGCAATGGCGATCGACACGAAAGCGCCGATCACGACGATCCACCAGGGCAGCGACGCCGGCAGGTTGAAAGCCAGCAGGACGCCGGTCACCACGGCCGACAGGTCGCTCACCGTACAAGGCCCCTTAAGCAGAAATTTCTGAATCAGGTATTCGAACAGCACGCAACTGGCCACCGAAATACAGGTCACCGCCAGGGCGCTCCAGCCGAACGCCACCACCGAAAACACCAGCGCGGGCGTCAGCGCCAGCAGAACGTCCCGCATGATCTTTTGCGTCGATTCCGAACCATGCACGTGCGGAGCGGGTGCTACGATCAATTTATTTGCCATACGCTATCTCTTTTTTCTTATTTCTTGGTTGCATGGGCGGCGGCGCGGGCACGGATCAACGCCCCGACCTCCTGTTTTCCCATTCGGATAAAGTCCAGCAGCGGAATATCCGCCGGACAGGTAAACTGACAGCAGCCGCACTCGATGCAGTTGGTCACCCACTCCGCCTCGAGCCGCTCCCACAGCTTGCGGCGCGAGAGTTTGGCCATCAGATAAGGCTCCAATCCCATCGGGCAAGCCGACACGCATTTGGCGCATTTGATACAGGAGCTCTCCCGACCACGCAGGGCTGCCGCACCCCCGAGCACCGTAATACCCGAACAGCCTTTGACCACCGGTGAGGCGAGGTTGCTCATCGCCCGTCCCATCATCGGCCCGCCGTTGAGCACTTTCACATCCCCGGCCGGCACGCCTCCCGCAGCCTCCAACAAGACAGCCACCGGCGTTCCGAAACGGACGAGCAGATTTTTCGGAGCCTCCACCTGGCGACCCGTAACAGTCACCACCCGCTCGATCAGAGGTTTGTTCTTCTGCACCGCATCGTACACGGCCACCGTCGTCGAAACATTGCAGACGACGGCACCCACGTCGATCGGTAATCCCGGCGGCGGCGGAACCTCCCGACCCGTAACGGCCGCTATCAACTGTTTTTCGCCCCCCTGCGGATAACGGACCCGAAGCGGAACGACCCGGATTCCGGGGTACGACGAAGCCAGCCGACTCAATCGGGTGATCGCATCCGGTTTGTTGTTCTCGATTCCGACCGAAGCGCCGCTCACGCCGAGCGCCCGCATCAGGATCGTGACGCCCACGAGCAGCTCTTCACTCCGTTCGAGCATCACCCGATGGTCGGACGTCAGGTAAGGTTCGCACTCGACACCATTAATAATCAAGTGCTCGACCTTTTTCCCGGCAGGCACCGTCAGTTTGACCTGCGTGGGGAACGCCGCACCGCCCATACCGACGATACCCGCCTCCTTGATCCTGGCAAGAATCTCCGGAGCCGAAAGCGTACATTCGCGCACGAGCTCCTTCGAAGTGTCGATCCCTTCGGCCCATTCATCCCCCTCGCGACGGATCGTAATCATCATCTGGCGGATTCCCTGCCCGTTGGGCAGCATATCCACCCCCGTCACGGTGCCCGACACGGGCGCATGGATATTGGCCGACACGAAACCGGCGGCTTCGGCGATCAACTCTCCCACCTTCACCTTGTCGCCCTTGGCCACCTTCGCAACCGCCGGCGCACCGATATGCTGCGACAAAGGAACATTCACCACATCGGGCAACGCCAGTACCTCGACGGCCTCCGCCCGACTCAACTTGTTATCCGACGGATGTACTCCGCCTCTCGGAAATGTCTTCATAGCGTTTGTTTTCGGTTTTATCGTTCGGATCAGGATTCGGTTTTTTCGGTCTTCTTCTCCTCCGAAGCCGGCTTCTCTCCCGCTGCCGACGTTTGCTTCGATGCAGGAGCGGCTTTAGGCTCCTTGGGCAGCGGCTCCATACCGACCAGACGGATGGCACCGGTGGGGCATTCGTTCACGCACTTGCGGCAGAGCTTGCATTTCCAGGAGTCGATGAAAGCCAGGTTGTTCTGGATCGTAATGGCTCCGAACGGACACACTTTCTCGCATTTTCCGCAGCCGATACAGCCGGCTTTGCAGGCTTTCATCACCACCGCCCCTTTGTCTTTCGACACGCACGAAACATAAACCGCCCGCTGCTTGGGCCACTTCTTCCGCAACTCGATAATCGACTTGGGACAAGCCTTGACACACGCGCCGCAGGCCGTACATTTGTCGAAATCGACCTCTGGAAGCCTCGTTTCGGGATTTATCGCTATGGCATCGAAGTTACAAACCGTCACACAATCCCCGTATCCCAGGCAGCCGTACGTACACCCCGTTTCTCCGCCATAGAGCGAAGCAGCCACCGCGCAGGACGTAACACCGTCGTACGCATTGATCCGGGGACGTTTCTCGCAACTGCCGCCGCAGCGGACGGTAGCCACCTGGGGCTCCTTCTCCGGAGCAGCCTTGCCCAGGTAGGCAGCGACGGTCTTCATCACTTCGGCCCCGCCCACCGGGCAGAAAAGCGAAGAGATATCGGCCCGCTTCACTAGCGCATCGGCCAAACCGCGACATCCGGCGAATCCGCAGCCGCCGCAGTTCGCACCGGGCAGCATCTTTTCGACCTCGTCGATCCGGGGATCTTCCTCGACCTTGAACTTTTGTGCCACGAAATAGAGGATCAGCGCGGCAAGGATTCCCAACACGCAAAGTGTAAGCACTGTGTAAAGTAATACCTCCATATTATTCGGATATTGTGAAATGAATCGCATTATCGATCTTCCGGCGCAGAAGCCAGAGAATCCCATAGTACAGGACGACAGATCCCAATCCTGCAAGTACCGCCGCCCCATCGCCCGCGCCGAGCAGATAGCAGACTGCCACCACGCCGATCAGGACGACGAAAGGCACGACATAAGCCAACAAAACCGCGACCGCTCCCGTACGTCGGGTTATAGCGACCGTCACCCTGTCGCCGGGACGATACGTCGCCGCAGCCGGAGTACGTATCTCCACGATTTTCTGCCCGGTCTCACCCAAACCGCAGGCTTCGCGGGCCTTGCAGCTCCCACAAGCGCCATGAGCCGTAATTTCCACACAAACCCTCTCCGCATCGACGCGCTTCACCACCCCGCTATGTTCGATACGGTCCATCGGGTCACTTTACATATTTATGGGTCAATGGCATACGGTACTCATGCCCGAACGAGGAGGACGAGAGTCGAAGCACCGGCGGATACTGAAAACGCTTCTTTTCGTTGCGCATGACCATCGCATAGATTTTCTGTACCTCGTCGCTGTCGAATCCGGCATTGATGATCTCTTCACGCGACTGCCCATCTTCGATCAGACGGTACAGGATGGCATCCACCACCTCGTAAGAGGGCAGCATGTCGCTGTCCTTCTGGTTGGGCCGAAGCTCCGAAGAAGGCTCTTTGGTCAGGATGTTTTCAGGAATGGGAGCACCGAATTTCCGGTTGATATAGCGGGCCAGGTCATACATCTCGGTCTTATACAGATCGCCCGTCACGCTGAAAGCGCCGCCGGTATCGCCGTAGAGCGTACAGATACCGAGCGCATTCTCGCTCTTGTTGGAACAGTTGAGCAGGACATAGCCGTTCTTGTTCTGCAGGGCCATAAGCATCAACGTGCGGATGCGGGACTGGATATTCTCCTCCGTCGCATCGAAATCCGTACCGCCGATCACCGGGATCAACGTATCGACGATACTGCGGTAAGCCTCCGTGATCGGCACGACATGGAACTCGATACCGAGGTTTTCGGCCAGTTGCTTGGCATCCTCGACCGATCCTTCCGACGAAAACTGCGAGGGCATCATCAATCCCCGCACGTTCTCCGCCCCCAGCGCTGCAACCGCCAGACAAGCGACCACGGCGGAGTCGATACCGCCCGAAACGCCGACACAGGCCTTTTTATACCCATTTTTAACGAAGAAATCCCGCAGACCGCAACAAGCCGCCTCGTAAATGAAGCGGGTACGGTCGTTCACCGACACAGGGACGGACTCGACGCTGCAAGCGGGATTTTCGGTATCGAACACCTGAAAGTCCTCTTCGAAACTTTTCAGCAACCGCACCAGCTTGCCCCGGTTGTCCATCACGCCCGACATCCCGTCGTAAACCAGCTCCGTAGCACCGCCGACCTGATTGACCATCACCACATTCTTTCCCTTGACGTAGGCGATATTCCGGATTACGTCGTACCGACGACTCAAGTCGCCCTTGCGGTAGCGGCGGGCATGGATGTTGATGACGGTTTCGACCGACTTGTCGAAATCCGGGGTATGAAAAAGATCGTCGCCTACGACCAGCGCACAGCGGCAACCCCGTATCGTAACGTATTCGCAACCTTTCGAAGGGGTCAGAAATCCCAATTCGCGGCGCACGGTGATATTCTGTTTTCCCACGTAGCGGACGACTCTTCCTTGTTGAATCAACGCTGCGGCACTGATCGTCCCCTCCTTGGTGAGAATCGGAAGCCCCACGATCGCATCCACCGTATCGCATTCGGCGGCAATCCGCATCAACGCATCTTCGCACTGTTCCAAAAAAGGATTTTTCCGCAGCAAATCGAACGAAGGAGCACCGCTGATCGCCTGCTCGGCAAAAACGACGAGGTCTGCGCCTTCGGCTTTCGCACGACGTACGGATTCGATGATCTTGTTTGTATTTCCTGCGACGTCGCCGACCGTATAATTCAATTGAGCCAGAGCTATCTTCATCTATCGGGTATTTCAAAAAGTTACATCATCGCAAAATTAATTATTATTTGGAAAAAACAACGATTTCGCGGCAAAAGTTTCATCCGAACGCAACGATCGTATCGAAAAAAAGCAATCGGGGTTTCGAAATCCTCATTCGGAAAAGAGGCCGTCCCCGTTTCGACTCAACGAATACAGCCCGACCTTCCGTGGGAAGGTCGGGCTACAAATCGTTCAACCCCAAACGCTTGCTATTGCTGCTCTTCGGGATCGGCCACCAGAATACGACCGCAGTATTCGCAAATGATGATCTTCTTGCCCTGACGGATCTCCATCTGGCGCTGGGGCGGAATGCGGTTGAAACAGCCGCCGCACGCATCGCGCCGCACCGTCACCACGGCAAGTCCGTTGCGCACGTTATGACGGATCCGCTGGTAAGCCTCCAGCAACCGCTTGTCGATCTTGGCCTGCGCTTTAGCCGCCTGAGCCGTAAATTCCGCCACCTGCGAGGCCGTTTCCGCTTCGATGCTCTGCAATTCGGTCTGCTTGGCTTCGAGGTCCTTTCGGCGCTCCGCCATCAGGGCCTCGGTCTCCTCGACCTGCGCCTTTTTGACCTTGATTCCGGCAGCATACTCTTTCAGACGCTTTTCGGCCAGCTCGATTTCCAACTCCTGATACTCGATCTCCTTACTAATCGCATCGAACTCGCGGTTGTTCCGGACGTTGTTCTGCTGCTCCTTGTAATTGCCGATGAGTATCTTGGCCTGATCCACCTCGCGCTTACGCTGCTTGGAGAGAGCATTGAGCTCCTCGATTTCGGCATTGATATTCTCGACACGCGCCTTCAAACCGGCCAATTCGTCGTCGAGATCCTGCACCTCGAGCGGCAGCTCACCCTTCACCTTGTTGATCGAATCGATCTGGCTGTCGATCTTCTGGAGATCGTAGAGGGCCAGGATTTTCTCCTGCATCGAATAATCAACTTCAGCTGTCTTTTTCTGTGTTGCCATATCGTGTTTTTATTGTTTAGACGGAACTATGTAACCGATCGGATTACGTGAATTTACACTCTTGCGAACCGCAAAGGTAAATAAATTTTTCGATAAAATATCAAACAAAATGTCGATTGCGCAATATTCGCTCTCGAAATGGCCGATATCGGCCACCACGAACGCCCCGTCGGGAGTCATAAAATCGTTGTATTTGAGGTCCGAAGTGACATACACATCGGCCTGCGCACGACGCGCTTCGCCGAGCAGCGAGGCTCCCGCTCCGGTACATACGGCCACCCGCCGTACCTGCTCCTTGACCAGCTCGGAATGGCGGATTACCTGCACCGGCAGGCGCTCCTGAATACGCCGCATAAAATCCCGCACCGACATAGACTGCGGCAGTTCGCCCACCACCCCGAAGCCGACCCGCCCGTCCGCAGGATCGGTCGGTTGCAGCACCCGTAACTCTTCCACGCCGAGCATCTCCGCCAACCGCCAACTCATGCCGCCCGGCGCACTGTCCAGGTTGGTATGACAGGCGTAGAGCGCTATTCCCCGACGGATCGCCCGCTCGACGCACCGCTCCACATAAGTAGCCGAATTGAACCGCTTGAGGGCATGGAAAACGATCGGATGGTGCGTGACTATCAGATCGCACCCCGTCTGCTCCGCCTCGTCCAACACCTCTTCGGTCACATCGACAGCCAGCAGCGCCTGATGCACTTCGTCCTCGGGCCGTCCCACGATAAGACCGGCATTGTCGTACGATTCCTGCAAACGGAGCGGAGCATATCGTTCGATCACTTCAGCAATATCTCTGATTTTCATAATCCTACTACATTATTTGAAAAGGCGATTATATTTTCAACGTACCATATCCGACGGTCGCTTGTTCGCGGCCTGTGCTCCCGTCCATAATGCTGCCCACCCCGAAATCCTCACCTCGAAGGGACTTGCGGCGCTACGCGCCCCAAAAGATATACCGAAGTATCGGGTTCGTTCGCATACCCGGTCGGGCCTATCGCCGTAGCGGTCCGCAACGTCACCGCCCCCTCCGAATCGGAGGCGAAGGCAAAATGTACCCGCCTGCCGTATTTCAAAACGTCCGTCTAAAACAACGACTGTTCATAGAAGGCGAACAACTCCTTGCTCTCCGCCTCCTCTTTCTCCTTCTTGCGCCGGGGCTGACGCGCCGCCGAACGTTTCGGCGCCGGCTTTTCGCTCCGGGGACCTGGTTCGATCACCTGCACAGGTCCTTTACTCTCCGCTCCATCCCCTCCGGCATCGTCCGCCAACTCCTGCGCGGCAGGCTTCTTCCGGGTACGAACCGGGAGCGCCGATACTTCGGCCGCCTCTCCAGCCCCATTTTCCGCGACAACCGCCCGGTCCTCCGCACTCTCCTTGAGTTCGGCCCGCACCTCTTCGAGCAGGGCCCGGACACGCTGAAGACGTTCGAGCAGCTCCGCATCGCGCGAAATGGTTCCTTTATTCTGTTTCAGACAACGGGCGGCTCCGTCGAGGGTCATGCCCCGCTCCTTGACCAGATGATAGATCAATTTCAGGTTTTCGACATCGGCCGGAGAAAAAAGACGGTTGCCCTTCTTGTTCTTCTGCGGGCGCAGGATATCGAATTTCGTCTCCCAAAAACGGATCAGCGAAGCATTGACGTCGAACATCTCCGACACCTCGCCCATCGAATAGAATAGTTTCTTGGCCATAACATGTACAATTACAGGTTGAATATCCGCAACGAGTTGGGATACATATTGTTTACCCGGTTCTGAATCCGCTTGGCGAAACCCAGGGCCGCTCCCCCGTGCGTCACCAGATTCATCCCCTCGGCGAAAGCCGCAGCCTCCGCCTCCTGCTTGCGCAGAAACCGCAGCGCCTCCTCTTCGGACAACTCGGCAACAGGCACCGCTCCGCGATCCAATCCGCAAAACATCGCCAGCGCATGATCGGGCTTGAGCCGCTCCTTGAAGATCTGCCCCATCGCAACGCCCGAGGCGATCACGCGCAGCGATTCGGCCAGCATTTTCACCGCCTCGTACTGCGATTCGTAATACGCATAATAGACATCCGCCACCGCCGCAAAACGCATCCGCCCGGGTTCGGCGACCCAACGGGCCAGTTCCGCACACTCCCTGCGTCCGGCGGGCGCGAAAATCGTTCGGCGGGACTTGGGCACACGGACACGGCTTCCGCCATCGGACACCTTACGGGCCACCGCCGCAAAAAATCCCTCGCCCCGGGTCCGGTGCGGATAGAAACGGAACGTCCGGAAAGGACCGACCCGACCGCAAACCACACCCCACGCCGGCGGGCAATCGAAAGCGGTCGATTCGACGATCTCTTCACCCGCTTCGGCCAGCAGTCCCTCCAGCGACCCTTCGTTTTCCAGTCGGTTGAACGTGCAGGTACTGTATATCAGCAATCCGCCGGGACGCAGCGTCTTCCACGCTTCGCGCAGAATCTCCGCCTGCCGGACGGCACATATCTTCACATTGTTCTCGCTCCACTCGTCCCGTGCCTCGGGTGTCTTGCGGAACATCCCCTCGCCGGAACAGGGGGCATCCACCGCCACGATGTCGAACCATCCTTCGAGCACCGCGATCTGTGCCGGCTCGTTCACCGTCACCGCCACGTTTCCCAGTCCCCACTTGCGGACGTTATCCGCCAGAACAGCCGCCCGCTGGCGATTGACTTCATTCGCCACTACCAGCCCGTCGCTACCTGCGAGCGACGCATAGAGCGTCGTCTTTCCCCCCGGCGCGGCGCAAAGGTCCAGAATCCGTTTTCCGGCGACCTCCTCCCCGGCCAGCACGTGAGCCAGGAACTGCGACGAAGCCTCCTGCACGTAATAAGCCCCGGCATGGAAAGCCGGATCGAGCGTAAACGAAGGCCGCTCCGTCAGGTAACGTCCTGCCGGCGACCAGGGAATCGCCTCGGCTCCGCTCCAGCGGCAGGGACGCTGCGGATGCAGGCGGACGGATGTCGGCGCCGGGCCTTCGAGCGCCTCACACAGCGCACGCCCCTCCTCCGGTCCCAGTTCGGCCATAACCCGCCGCGTGAAAGATTCCGGCAACATAGGGACTATTTTTTAGCGTTTTCGAGCTCCTCCCGCTTCCGGTCGAGACGAGCGCAGATCTTCTCCATCACCGCAGCATCCGCAACGAAATCCTCACGATCCTTATCGATCACGAGCACTTCGCCCCGGTAGATATGTTCGATCCAGTCGTCGTAACGGTAGTTGAGCCGCCGCAGGTACTGTTCGTCGATGTTCATTTCGTAGGCGCGACCCCGGCGGCGGATCTGCGAAATGAGCGTCGGCACGCTGGCCTTGAGGTAAATCAACAGGTCCGGCCGGGGCACCAGGTTGGTAATCAACCCGAAGATACTCATATAAGTATCGAAGTCCCGACCCGACATCAGCCCCATGCAATGCAGGTTGTCGGCGAAAATATAGGCATCCTCGTACACCGTCCGATCCTGAAAAATATCGACCGGACCGCTGCGCAGAATATCCATCGTCTGCTGAATGCGGCTGCCCAGAAAATACATTTGCAGATTGAACGACCAACGATTCATATCGTTGTAGAAATCCCCGATGTAGGGATTGTCGCTCTGCTCGTAATAGGCCTTGGCGCCGTAGCGCTCGGTCAGCATCTCGGTCAGCGTGGTTTTGCCGCTGCCGATATTTCCGGCTATCGCAATGTACATAAATCGGATGTTTTGACGACGTCACGCACTTCACGCCGCACGGCGGGGCCCCTTCCCGGTCCCGCCGCCCGGCAAGTCCACCGTCTGCGGCGGCACGGCAGAAAACCGCCTCCCGCCGCAATCCCCGGCCCCCGGCAAAGCGACGCGTGTCGTCGCGTTATTTATTGTTCAATCTTCAGTAACTGTTCCACAACCGTACGGTCGTTGCGCATACGGGGCAGCTTGTTCTTGCCCGTCTTCTGCAACCAGCGCAGCGTCGTTCCCGGCGGCACGGCATGGATGCGGGGCGGATCGAGCGCCGTCTGCCGCTTGGCGTCGTAATCCGAATTGACGCTGCGAAGCTCCCGGTCCAGCACTTCGGCAAAATGCTCCGGCGTATCGGGCCGCTCCGAAAACTCCAGCACCCATTCGTGCGCTCCCCGGGTATTCAGCCCCATGAAACAGGGCGCCACGGAGTACTCTTCGACCACCGCACCGGTTTGCTCGCAGGCCGCCGCGAGCGCCCGCTCGGCGTTATCCACGATCAGCTCCTCGCCGAAGACGTTGATGAACTGACGCGTGCGACCCGCGAAACGGATGCGGTAGGGATTCGTCGAGGTGAATTCCACCGTATCGCCTATCTCATAGCGCCACAATCCGTTGATCGAGGTCACGATCATCGCATAAACCTCTCCGACCCGAACGCCTTCGAGCGGCACGATCTGCTCGCCGCTGCGAAATTCGTAATAAGTCCCGTAATCGAGCATCAGCAGCATATCGTCCCGCGTCAGATCGTCAGCCAGCGCGAAAAACCCCTCCGAAGCGTTGTAAGTTTCCAGATAGGTCATCCCCTCCGACGGGATCAGCTTGGCGAACGACTTGCGGTAGGGCGTAAACGCCACGCCCCCGTGCGCAAAAAATTCCAGATCGGGCCACACTTCGAGCAGGTTGCTCTTGCCCGTATATTCCAACACCCGGCGCATCAGCACCAGGTTCCACGAAGGCACGCCGGCAAAGGCCGTGATCTTCTCCCGGGTACACTCCCGGCAGATCCCCTCTATCTTCCGGTCGAAATCCGGAATCAGAGCCGTCTCCATCTTCGGCGCCCGGAACCAACCGCTCCAGAACGGAGTCTGACTGATCAGCACAGCCGACAGATCCCCGATGAGAGCTCCGTTCTCCCGGACATACGAACCGCCGAGCGTCAGCGTCTTGCCGTCGAAGATCTTCGTCTGCGGCTTGGCCGAAGCATACACCGCCGCCACGTCCCGCATACCGAGCGTATGATTCCACCACACGGACTCCCGCGTGACGGGAATGAACTTGCTGCGGTCGGACGTAGTTCCCGACGAACGGGCGAAAAGCGTCACCCGCCCCGGGGCTGCGACATTCTTCTCTCCGGCCAGCATCCGCTCGATATAAGGCTTGAAACTCTCGTAGTCCTGCACTCCGACCCGTGCGGCGAACGCCTCGGGCGTAAGATGCTTGGCAACACCGTGCCGACGACCGAACTCCGTATCGGCCCCCCGCGCAATGAGCTGTCGGAACATCTCGGCCTGCACTTGGTCCGGATGTCGCCGAAAACGATCTATCGCCTTCATCCGGCGGGCGAAATAGGTACGTAACAAACTGTTCCGAATCGACATCCTGCGCTGCTCCTCCTTATCGTTAATTAAAGAAATATCCTATTTTGGAGATCGACGCCGGCATAGCGAAAACCACCACGCGATCGTAGGCGCTCAACTCCATGTTTCCCACGGCGATGAAAACCTTGTCGCCGCGCACCACACCGCCGATAATCGTATCCTGCGGCAGCTTCAACTCCTTGATCGGAGCCTTCGTCGCCGGGGCGTTGGGCTTGACGATGAACTCCAGCACCTCGGCCTCGCTGCCCGTCAGACACTTGATCGCCTGCACGTCGGTTGACATCGTGAAGCGGAAGATGTTCGACGCCGTAACCAGTTTCTTGTTGATGATCGTATCGATACCGATACTCTCGGCCAGATTGATATAATCGAGGTTCTCGATCTCGGCGATCACCTTCTTGACGCCCATGCGTTTGGCGAGCATCGCCGCCAGAATATTGGTTTCGCTGCGCCCCGTCACCGCGATAAAAGCGTCCATATTGGCCAGCCCCTCCTCGAGCATCGCTTCGATATGGCGGCCATCCTCATTGATAATCAAAGTTTTGTCCAACAATTCGGCCAACCGATAGGCCTTCTCGGCATTGTAGTCGATCAACTTGATATTGACCTCGTCCTGCAATTCGGTCGCAATGCGTATACCGATGCGCGAACCGCCGAGGATCATCATGTTGTTGATCTCCACGTTGGAATGCCCCGAGAACTCCATCACCTCCTTCACGGCATCCTGCCGGGCGATGACATACACCATGTCGCCCTCCATAAATATTTCATCCTGCCGGGCGATGATGGTCTGACCGCCGCGAGCGATCGCCACCGTCCGATAGCTGAGCTGCGCCGCATCGTCCTTGAAACCCGAAAGTTCGCGTCCGATGAGCGACGAGGTCGGATCAAGACGGAAAACCACGAGCGAAAGCCGTCCGCTCGAAAAATCGACGTACTCCGTCGTCGAAGTGTGCCCCAACAGATTGATCACCTCCTGAGCCGCCACCTTTTCCGGATAGAACAGGTAGTCGATACCCATGTTGATAAAAATCTCCTTGTTATTGGGCTCCAGGTATTCGTTGTTGTCGATCCGGGCGATGGATTTCTTGGCCCCGAGCTGCTTGGCCAGCACCGCTGCCACCACGTTGTCGTTCTCGACATGATTGACAGCGATGAACAGGTCGCACTTTCGCACCGAAGCCTTCCGCAACACGGCAAAGGTCGTGGAGTCGCCCTCGACCGTCAGCACGTCGGCCAGGCTGGCCACATCGGCCAGCAGCTTCGGATCGCTGTCTATGACCGTGATGTCGTGCCCGTTGCCACTGAGCATTTTCGCCAGATGGCTTCCCATTTCGCCCGCACCCGCAATAACGATTTTCATACCGGATTTACTCTGTCAGCATACGCCCGGATCATTCCGGGCAGCATTTTTGCAATTAATAACACAAATGTATAAATTTGCATCGGAACACCCAAATTTCCACTATTAAATTTCAGTTACCATGCCAACCTGGTTAATCATAATTCTTTTGGCGATTCTGGCCGTCGGACTCTTCGTCCTGGCCATGTCGCTCACGCTGATCTTCAAGGGACACCACATCGACTCCGAAATTTCCACCAACGAAAACATGCGCAAACTGGGTATCAAATGCGCCGTTCAGGAGACCCGGGAACAGATGGCGGGACTCGAAGACTGCGCATCGGAGCCCGGATGCTCGGGCAACTGCACCGCCTGCACCCCCGAAGCGGCAGCCGCAGTACACGGCTCCGCAAAAAAATAATCGGCGGCAAATTCTCCGCAAACCGAAAACACGGGTAATCTGAATCTGATTACCCGTGTTTCTATTTTCTCGGTTTCAACCCCACGATGCCGAGAGGCGGTCAGTCCGCCGCAGAACACTCCCCGACCATCATCTCCGCCTCCGGTCTGCAACCCGGCATTTTACGGGCACGACAGAAAAACCAGGGATTGACCAGATCCGTCTTGTTGTAACGCAACGGACGATAATCCGGCAGCGAAAGCGTTTCGCCCCCCGCTTCGGAGAGAATCAACTCCCCCGCCGCAGTATCCCATTCATACGTGGAAGTAGTCCGAAAATAGTAATCCACCGCGCCTTCCGCCAGCAAACAAAACTTATAGGAGCTGCCCTGCTCCACGACCTCCAGATCGGGATGGCTCTTTCGCAATTCCTCGATATACTCCGCGAGTTCGGGCGACTTGTGCGACCGGGACACGGCGACCCGGGGAGGTTCATGCCGCGCCGACTCTACAGGCAGGCGCCGCATACTTTCGACGATCTGCCCGTACGAGTACTCCGCGTCGGAATCGGCCGCCACCCCCTCTTTCAGAAAAGCACCGCCCCCGCGCCACGCGAGATACATCTTGCCCAAATAGGGAACATACACCACCGACGCCACGCTCCGGTTATTCTCCATCAGGGCGATATTGACCGTAAACTCGTTGTTTCCCTTGATAAACTCCACCGTTCCGTCCAGCGGGTCCACCAACCAGAACAGCTCCCAGTTGCAGCGCTCCTCGTACCGCATCTCACGCCCCTCCTCGCTCAGAATCGGGATACGGGTAGGTCCCAAATAGGTCTTGATCGTTTCGTGCGCCCGGCGGTCCGCGACGGTAATCGGAGTCTTGTCGCTCTTAATGCTGATGTCGTAATCCTCCTTGTTTTTGTAAACCTGCATAATGGCTGCACCGGCCCGCACCGCCGCATTGAAAAGGTTGGGCAAAAGATATGATTTCAGCTCGTTGTCAAGCATAATAGTGTTTTTGATCGGTAAGACAGGATAAAGATAGTATTAATCCCCGGATCCGTAAAATTTCCGGCAATAAAAAACTCGGCTGCCGTCACATGGCCCCGAGCGCAGTATCCCGTTTCCCGGAGGAGACGGGCGCAGCAATGGAGTTCAGCCACAGGGACAGCCCCCAAAGCAACAATATATCCAATAGCAACAACGTGACGGGCAACCACCCGAACACCCATGCAACGACCGCACATCCGGCCAGGAGCGACATCCCTCCCAGAGTTAAAATCCATGCGTAGCGGGAAGGATGCAAGTCATAAAACAACGGTTCGTACAACGTGATCCTCTCCTTGCGGGACAATTCATACCCGTCGGCCCGGTCGAAACGACCCAACCGGCCGACATACTCCCGGGCATAAAGTCGCAGCGAAGGTCCTACGGCAGTCCGCACGAACGATATAGAGTGGATCGGATGAACCGCCAACTCCATCGCCAGAAGGTCGATCGCACCCCGTTTGAGGCGCAGGTTGCGGCCGATCGGCAAAATATAATCGTACGACGCGGCTCGCACGGCCGCATCCGACGAAACGGCGGAAAACGCCTCCATCTGATCGAGCAGCGTCAGACGATTGACACCCCGCGTCTGAGAGCGGTAGAATCCCCGTACACCCAACTGAGAACAGGCTTCGAACGGATGATAATCCACCCGCATCATCCGGTAATGCCGGAGCATCTCATGAAACAACTCCGGTTTCAGACGGGCGTCCATCACCACCAGCAATTCGTAACTGGCATACTCCACATCGAGCAGGTCGGCCACCTGGGAAACGGAATCTATGTCGTGGCAAATCGCCGAAATTCCGATAAAATCGGGCGAATCGGAAACCACGCCGAACATACGGGACAGCAAACGACGCTTGTTACGCGCCCTCAACACTTGAACTACCAGCCACCAGACACGCACCACGACGGCAACCGTCACGCAAATCGTACCTAACTCAATGAACCACATACTATCCGACATTCAATTTATACGAATCGACCAACGACACATAATATCGCTTCTCCTCTTCAGGAATGAATACCTGCAAAGCGTTCGCGGAGTATCCCTGCCGGGCAATATAACGCAGCAGTACCCTGCGCTGAACGGGATTCATTCCGCCCACGAATTTTTCCACTTCGGGACGCGTAATCACACTGTGCAGCGTACAAAGAACGTACATCGCACCGACGGACTCCTCGGGCCGGTTTTCGGCAACGATCCGCAGCAGGATCTCCTCCGCATCTTCGATTCCGAAACGCCAAACGACACTGAGTCCCAGCATCCGCAGATTCCGGTTCGGCGACAGGATCAACGGTTCGTAATCGACAGGCTGCACATTCTGGCGCAACATACGGAGCACCTCGGACAGTTCGAAATACGAAAGCCGATGGGAATAGGCGTCGATTTTCGAGGAAAGCGCCGACATATCGGCCATCATCTGCACGCTCAACGCACAGAAGCGGACATAACGGTTCCTGCTATGCGTATAACGTTCCACTGCCCGAACTGTTTTTTCATCGACGGGCATTCGGGAAAGCAGATGCAGGTAATAAGCCCTGCGGTAACCTCCGTTGCGGCGAATACGACGCAGCAGGAAAACATCGAGCCTCTGACGCTCGACGATCCGACGCAACGGCGCCGGATCGAGCCCGTACGTAGAATCCACCAGGTCGGCAATATCCTCGGCGATAAGGCGCCTATCCCGCGAAGACATCGCCTCGGGACAGTGAGCGCACTCTTCGGTTCCGGAGAAGAGCATCCACAACACGCTGTTCAAATACTTTTCACGGCGTTCGGCATCCCGCCTGAGGCAAAAACGACCTGCAAACCGTTGCACGCACCAACTTCCGGCCAAAACAGCTCCTGAAACCAAAACGGCCCCGATGCACCACCAAAACGTCATTTCCATTTTTCCCGATCGATTAGCTCGTTGATGACTTTCCGCCGCAACCGGTGCAGGCTCACCGGCAAGGTCATGTATTGGTTCACGCCCATCCGGTACATACTCCGTACCATCTGTTCGGATTGCGGCCACGAGATCACGAAGACCCGCGTACGCCGGGCTTTATCCGCCCGCAGCGTGTCCATCACTTCCTGCCGGCACATTTCGGCAGCAGTACCCATAACGATCACCAGGTCGAAAGGCGACTCCCGGTGAAGCACAAGCATCGCACCGACCGTATCCGCGCACTCCACACACGCATCCAGGTCATTCAAGGAAAAAGCCACGGCCTTGCGCAAGACGAAGTCCTCCGACACGATTAAGATACGATACATTTGATATACATACTGTTTACACGATCAAAGATACACCGAAAAACGTGCCAAAACAAATGTCTGCAAGAAAAAATTGCCTGCCCTTGTTTATTCAATAATTATCCTTATATTTGCACGTTGAAATTTATGTATAAACACATACAATTTAATCAATGTACGTTATAGTAGAGATTGCAGGTCAGCAATTCAAAGCTGAAAAAGGTCGGAAACTCTATGTCCACCGTCTTCCCGGCGAAGAAAATTCGTCGGTGAGTTTCGACAAGGTCCTGCTCGCAGACAACGACGGTCAGGTCAAGGTAGGTGCACCTGTAGTAGAAGGCGCCTCGGTGAAATGTAAGATTCTTAAGCACCTAAAGGACGACAAAGTCCTCGTGTTCAAGAAGAAACGCAGAACAGGCTATCAGAAGCAGAACGGACACCGTCAGTTCCTGAGCCAGATTCTCGTGGAAGAAATTGTCGCATAACCTTAAATTTAGAGAAACATGGCACACAAAAAAGGTGTAGGTAGTTCAAAGAACGGCCGCGAGTCGGAAAGCAAGCGACTCGGCATCAAACTTTTCGGTGGTCAGTTCGCTAAAGCTGGCAACATCATCGTTCGCCAGAGAGGTACTGTCCACAATCCGGGCGAGAACGTAGGTATCGGCAAGGATCACACGCTCTTCGCACTGGTTGACGGCACGGTTTCCTTCTGCAAAAAACGCGAAGGTAAATCGTATGTAAGCGTTACTCCGTTGAGCGAGTAAAAGAATCGCTATACAGATAAAAAATGCTACGAGTTTCGTAGCATTTTTTATTTTCCCAAAACTATCTATCATTTTCCTCCTTTAACGGAAATTTCTTGATTCAATGTATTCGTTATATCTGTTATAAATCTTCCCCGTTAGCACGATTGTATTCGTTATCGTAATACATTATTATGTAATATTTTCCGTAAAAGTCTGATATCATAAACCACACAGGTCTTTTTGAACAAGAATAAAAATCTTCCAACTTACGTCTTAAACGGACCGCTGCAATCTCTGTTTCAATTTCTGCGGTCGGATGCTCCAATTGTTCTTCCGTATATTTAGATAACAGTTCAGGGTCTGATTTTGCCGTCCAACCTTTTTCATCAAATGCGAGTTGATGGAAAATAGCCTCATAGCGTTTGTCATGAACTAACATTTCATAAGAAATATCTTCATCTTCAGGAATCATACAATTATCTGCCAATGATGTATATTTAGGATTATCAGCGAACTGTTCACAAAGGTTATTAAATCTTATTCGAATATTCGTCTCATCAACAGTATTAACATCAGCAACCATAATACGGCTAACTTTATTTTTGGTTGTCACTACATAAATATCGACTTCTAGACCATTAAATTCTCCTCTTAGAGCACCTGTCGATTGATTATATTGAAAACCTTTTTCCTTCAGCCTGTGGATCATCTCACTCTTGCTCCCATCGACCGGGATTCCGAGAAATCGGGTAACGTCTTGTTGCGCATGTGCAGCCATTGAAAACAGAAGCGACATTGTCATTAAAAATAAATTTTTCATATCATCAAGTTTTTTCTGTCCTCCAGCTGCCACAAGAACCTTTATAAAATACAAGAAGCGTGGAACTGCAATGTATGATATTCGGGAAGTCTAATAAAGGCCAAAATGAAAAAAAGAGCTAAACAAGTGCAAATATAACAGTTGATATACTGCATTTTATGCGGTATCAGATTCGGGAAAGACTTTTTAATTTGTCTTAATCCGTTGCAGGTTTCTTCGGGATATATGGGAACATTTACGGGAATTTATTTACCTTTGCCGCATAACCGAAAAAGCAACGCCGATGAAAGTTTCCGTCTATCTGAAGAAATGCTCCCCAGAGACCTCGAACATCTGTTTCCGGGTCAGGGAGAAGAGTGTGGACATAAAAGTGGTCTCTCCCCTTGAGGTACAGGACAGGTATTGGGATTCTGATACCCTCAGCTACAGGCGCACAACGGCTGTCCCTGCCGTAGAGCAGAAACGACTGCCGGAACAGATTGCCTCCATCATCGAGCGGGCGGAGAAGACCTTTTCGGACAAGGCGGACAGCAGGTGGATGAAGCAGGTCATCGAGGATGTACTGTACCCTGCCCGCGCCTTCGAGCGCAACCATCCGAACCTGCTTGCCCGCGTCCATGAGTATCTGGAGAAGTTTGACGGTGCGGAGAGGACCAAGGAGCATATCGTCCGCTTCGAGCGCAAGATGACCCGCTACCACGACTACCGCCGGGAGATACTGGGCGAGGCGGACTTCACCCTCTTCGTGGAGACCGTCACGCTGGAGCAAATGAACGATTTTAGGGATTATGTCGTGAACGAGTACAAGCTGCGGCAGGAGTACCCCGACTTCTATGCTCCCCGTATGCTCATCAACCACAGGCCGAGGCCGCTTTCCGGCACGACCGTCATCAACATCATGAACCTGTTCTGCACCTTCCTGCACTGGTGCAAGAAGATGAAGTATTCCGACAACGAGGTCTATGCCCTCTACGGCTGCAAGGAGCCCACCTATGGCGACCCTTTCTTTCTTACTTCGGAAGAGAGGAACATCCTCTACGATGCGGACCTGAGTGACTGTCCGAAGCTGGCCGTCATCCGGGACATCTTCGTGTTCCACTGCTATGTCGGCTGCCGCGTGGGTGACCTTTACAGGCTCACGAGGGCCAACATCAAGGACGGTTTCCTAGAATACATGCCGCAGAAGACAAAGAAATGCCATGCGAAGGCCGTCAGGGTACCCCTGCACGAGAAGGCTTTGAAGATACTGGAACGCTACGATGCCAATGCCGACAGACTGTTCCCGTTCAAGCAGATACACGCCTACAACCTCGGCATACGGGAGTTGCTGAAGCGCTGCGGCATAGACCGGACAGTAACCATCCTCGACACGCACGGCTACAACACCGTGCAGAAGCCACTATACGAGGTGGCCACCAGCCACACGGCACGCAAGACCTTCGTGGGCAACCTGTACAGGCAGGTGCCCGACCCAAACCTCATCGCCTCCATGTCAGGACATGTGGAAGGCAGTAGGGCGTTCAGCCGCTACCGCACGATAGACGATGACATGAAGCGCAGACTTGTGGACATGATAGACTAGACAGAAAGGAGGACATATATATGAAAGTGACCGCATTCATCCGAAAGACCGCCGCCAAGAACAACATCACCGACCAGGCACGGGTCTATTTCCGTGTCCGGGACATCGGCGGCGTGGACATCAAGGCCGCGAGCGAGCTGTCCATCAACCCCAACCACTGGAGCCCGGAACGGCAGGGCTACAAGCCCCGCGTGGCCCTGGTGTCGGAGGAAAAGAAGATGAACTTCGACAAGGACGTGCAGCAGATCACCCATCTCATCACGAAAGAGTACCACCGGGGAGTGGACGGCAGCTGGCTCAAAAGCCTGATAGAGGAATACCACCATCCCGGCATCAACGCGAGGGGCGGCAACAAGGCCGACGAGTACCTGCTCTCGTACCAGATACGGAAATACGTCGAGGAAACACCGCTTGCGGATGAAAGCCGGAAACACCACCTCGACAATCTCAACAAGGTGCTGCGCTACGAGCGTTTCCGCCACGAGGTGCTGCACCAGCGCGGCTTCCGCCTGTGCATCGACACCGTAACGGCGGATGACATCAGGGACTTCAAGCTGTGGATGCAGGAGGAACACAGGTATGTGGACATGTATCCCGTATTCTATCGGAACGAGAAACTCCGCGATGTCGGACAGAAGCGTTCCGAGAACAGCATGTCGGGCTCCCTCTACCGCATCCGCACCGTCATCAAGTGGTGCATCAAGCGCGGGCTAACAAGGAACAATCCCTTTGACCAGTACCAGATTGCCCGGCCGATGTACGGCGACCCGTTCTACCTGACGCTCGAGGAGCGTGACAAGGTGTACTACGCCGACCTGAGCGGCATGGGGGCAACCTATCCGGTCTACCGTGACATCTTCATGTTCCAGTGCCTGATAGGATGCCGTGTCAGCGACCTGAACAGGCTGACCAAGGCAAATATCGTGGACGGCTTCGTGGAGTACATCCCGCAGAAGACGAAGATGGAACATGCCAATACAGTGCGTGTGCCGCTCAACCAGAAGGCACGGGACATACTGGAACGCTACAAGGATCTGGAGAATGCCCTGCTCCCCCGGTTCTCGCACTTCGGCTACAACAAGAAGATAAAGGAGATACTCAAGTATGTGGGCATCGACCGCACGGTCATCGTCCTCGACCCGAAGACAAGGGTGGACGTGGCAAAACCTTTATACGAAGTGGCGACCACACATACCGCACGCAAAACCTTCATCGGCAACCTGTACCGACAGGTCAAGGATCCGAACCTGATAGCCTCCATGTCGGGACATTCGGAAGGAAGCCGGGCTTTCGCACGGTACCGCAAGATTGACGACGAGATGAAGAAGGAGCTGGTGAGCCTTTTAGACTGATTGTCATATTCCTCTTTTATTATCTTATACCCCAAAAATCCTACGAATATGGACGGGCAGAAACAGACATACGAACAGTTCAAGGCGGATATCCTCCAGTGGAAAGATGCGCACAGGGAGGAATACCGCCGCTTCGCGAAAATGATGGCGGACGGGAACGAGATGCAGTACCTTGCCGTATGCCGCGCCATCTTCAAACAGCTGCCCGGAATCAGGCGGGAATGGCAACAGTCATGGTGTGACGACAGCACGGACGGCTTCAGGAACATCGGCCTCCATTTCAAGGAGAACGCTGTGCCTGGGCAAATCGTGGAACTGTACAGGAAACAGAGGGAAGAAGATGCCGCCCCACTTCCGACCACATTCTGGGGCAGGATGAGATACATTTTCAGACAGAGTCTGAGAAAACGCTGCGTCACCCTGTCCGCCCCTCTCGTGTTGAGCTGGCTGTACTACGGCAAAAGTTTCGAGGCGATGGTTGACATGGTCAGCAGGCAGGCGGGACACCCCAGGGCAGGGAACGCCGAAAGGATGGGCTGCTCCATTGTCGTCAGGCAGATTATCGAGGTGTCCATAAAGAACGGCTTCCGCACGCAGGAGGACTGGAACGAACATTTCGCCATGAAGGACGCAATTGAGAAAGGAAGCATCGGCGAATGGGCTTTGCAGTCCTTAAAGGACGGGATGGGAGGCGGTGATACCGAAGGCAACCCGGCGGCAACGGACTCCGGCAGCGGTACGGTACCACAGGCGCAGCGGACGGCCGGAAAGAAGAAGATACAGGAGCGGCCACTTGCAGATTATCTCAAGTGCGGTAACAGGGAGGAAGTCCTGCAATGCATCCGCCGTTTCGTCTCCATAAACACGAGCGCGGTCCACCAGGCACTGCCGTTCTATGTGCTGAAAGACCTGCGGCTGGTGGCCGGGATGCACGCCGCCAAGGAGTACAGTGTGGGGATGGCACTGCAGTTCCCCGACCTGCCATCGCTGAAAAGCGAGAGCGCCATACGGCAGGCGGTCGGCTTCCTGAAGACGGCAAAGCATATCATCAAGGACGGGAAAGACCAGATGGCCCCGCTCATCGAAAGCGACGAGAACCGGGAACTGTACCGGACACTGGCGGCAGAAATCAAGGAAATCACCACCGATGATGAAGTCGAAACTACTACCGGATAAGGCAAAATAAGCCGTTTTATATGGTCATGCGGACTTGAATTGTCATGACAATTTAAGACAAGGCATTATATATCAATTCGTTTCAATCCGCATATACTTTTGCACCGTCAACCTTTTCCCTAAGGTCGGCGGTGCTTCTCTTTTATAAGCCATCGGAAGCGGGGCATCAGGGAACTTTTGAAGATGGTCATCACAAACTTCAAAACTGATATTTATGATCACCATAGAAAGTCTGGTCGAACAGGGCGCGAACGTGAAACTGGAAGTCACGCCCGCCGACCTAAAGATGTTTGCCGAGTCCATCGTGCAGCGCACCATCATGGCGCAGCAGGAGGAACGAGATGCCGCCATGAAGCGTGAGGCGGAAGAGACATGGCTCAATACGAAACAGGTCCGTGAGTTGTTGAACGTGTGCGAGGGCACACTCAACCTGTGGGCAAAGCGGGGCTACCTTGTGCCTGTCAAGGTGGGCAACAAGAACATGTATGCCAGGTCGGATGTCCGGCGTGTGCAGACGGGAGGGAAATCCGAGAGTGTGACATCCTATTGCAAGAAGAGAAATGGCTGACATAATACACACCCGACTTGAACTGTGCAACATGATCCGCATGGAGGCGGAACATACCGAAAACACCGGCTTCCCTTTGGAAGTGTTCCCGCAGACGGTTCAATCCGTCATCCTTGACATGGCCCGGTACGAAAACTACAAGACAGAGTTCATAGCGACAGCCATGATTTCGGCTGTATCTGCGGCATTGGGCGGCACCTACCGTATCCGCATCAAAGGCGAATGGCAGAGCAATGCCGCCCTCTACATCATCCTCGTGGGCAGGCCGGGACTGGGCAAGACACCGCCGCTGGAGGCGGCATACCGTCCCATACGGAAACACGACTATACCTTGTTTAAGGCGTATGAGTCGGAACTGGAGTCGTGGAAAGCTGCCGGGGAAAACGGGAAGAAGCCCGTGCTGCGGCGTACCGTCGTGTCCGACTTCACCCCCGAATCGCTCCTGCTGACGCACAGCAACAATCCCCGCAGCGTAGTCATCCTCGTGGACGAGATCATGGGGATGTTCAACTCCGCCAACCGCTATACCAACGGACAGCTCATAGAGCAGCTGCTCACGGCATGGAGCGGCGGGGCTCTGGATGTGACAAGGGTCGGCAACACTGTACCCGTACATATAGAACAGCCATGCATCAATATCGCCGGAACCACGCAGACCAAGCGTGTACACGAACTGCTCACGAAAGGCTTCGAGGAGAACGGACTGCTCGACCGTATCCTGTTCGTGCTGCCCAAATCCCGTGAAGTGTCAAAATGGACTGATTGGGATGATGGCGGGGAGGACAGGGCATCTCTGGCAGCGGCACGCTGGGAGCAGATACTTGGCAAGGTACTCGCTCTGGACTATGACACGGGAGAGGAAGAAAGGATATCCCATGTGCTGTCCATGGACAGGGAGGCAAAAGAGTATTTCTTCTCATGGTGGAACAGGAAAGTGGAACGCATCAACCGGATAGAGGACGATGCCGAGGTGGACAGCCGTGAGATGAAGCATCCGGCGCAGGTGGCACGGCTGGCCCTGCTCATGCAGGTGCTGCGGTATGCTTCCGGCGAGAGCCATCTGCAGTCTGTGGATATGGTATCGGTAAAAGCCGCTGTCCGGCTGAACGGCTATTTCGAGGACTCGTACCGCCGCATCCGCTCGTTCGTGGCGGAAGACATGTGCGAGGAACCGCCCAAGGTACTGCTGTCATTGCTGCCGGACACGTTCGACACGAAGACGGCCATCGCCACAGGCAGGGAACAGCAGAATGTCAGCGAGCGCACGGTGATGAACTACCTCAAGGAGTTGTGCCGGAGCAGGCTACTGCGTAAGGCCAAGGCCGGGCATTACGAGAAAGTCATATATGATAAATCTGGTAAATCTAATGAAAACGATAATGAACCGCAACCCGAAACTGCAACGGATGACCCCTTATTGCAGCCTGCAGTCTTTGCAGTTTTGCAGTCTCGGAGTACCGGAAAGGTAAAATTCCTGCAAGACTGCAAGAACTGCAGACTGCAAATGGCCGTTTTCATTTGCAGGAATCCACAAAAGAGAGCTTCATGAACGGATACAGATTCCATCTTCAGAAATACCGTCCGGGCAGCAAGACCGTCTGTCCGGAGTGCGGCAGGAAAGCCTGCTTCACCCGTTATATCGACGAGGCCGGACTGGTTTTGTTCCCCGACAATGTAGGCATCTGCGACCATATCAACAGTTGCGGCTACCACTACACACCGAAAGAATACTTCCGGGACAATCCGTATGTCAAAGAAAAGTTGAATGAACAGGAAAGGTCTGGCGGCACACCGATAGTTGCAAAAGCGTTGGCAAAACCACAGCCCGAACGGAAGCCACAGATTTTCTTTCTTCCCTCCGATTGGGTGGAGCAGTCCATGCGGAGGTACGACATCAACCCCTTATACCGCTACTTCACCAAGGTGGCCGGCAAGGAGGATACGGACAAGCTGTTCCGCCTCTACAGGGTCGGCACCTCAAGGATGTGGAACGGGGCGGCTGTATTCTGGCAGATAGACCGGGACGGCAATGTGCGTGCGGGCAAGATTATGGGCTATGACGCTGAAACGGGACACCGGGTCAAAGAGCCTTTCAACCAAGTCAGCTGGGTTCATTCGGTAAGGAAGGTACCGGACTTCAGGATGAAGCAGTGCCTGTTCGGTGAGCACCTGCTGTCGGACACCTCCGCCGCCATGTCCGCCAAGCCCGTAGCCATTGTCGAGAGCGAGAAGACAGCTCTTGTCGCGGCCCTTTTCATCCCGGACTTCATCTGGCTAGCCACCGGAGGGATGCACGGGTGCTTCAACAGCGAAGCCATGCAGGTATTGCGCGGCCGGGAGGTTGTCCTCTTCCCCGACCTCAAGGCGACGGAAGAATGGAGGCGACGGCTGCCGATGATGGAATCCTTTTGCAGGCGTGCCACATGCTCCGACATGCTGGAGAGGATCGCGACCGGTGCACAGCGTGAAGCCGGACTGGACATCGCCGACTTCCTCCTGATGGAGGACACGCCGCAGATGATCCTTCAACAGATGATAGAACGCAATCCCGTATTGCGGTCCCTCATCGACGCTTTCGGGCTCGAACTGGTGGATGCAGGGAAAGGAGAATGACGGAAAGGCACCGGACAGCTTGCTGGCCCAAGGGGAAAGCGGTTGTAAAATCCCGTAGCTTATTAGGGCATTTTCACCGCCTCCGCTTCGCGTCCGGCAGTCAAAAAGCCAATAAGCTGAGGGACACCCCTCAGGCTCCCCGGTATGCCTCCGGCTGTATGACGGGATTTTACAACAGAAATGACAACCATTAAAACGAACAGATATGAGTAATACACAATACGCGGTTTGCCACCTGCAGCGTGGCAGCGGTAATGACAGTGGAATGTCATGCCATATAGAAAGAAAGGATGCCAAGGGAAAGATTTATGTGCCGGGCAATGCCAATGCGGACCGGACACATCTCAACTGCGAGCTGGTCAGGTTCCCTGAAGGAGTGTCCAATCGTACCGAGGCGATACAGCACCGCATAGACACGGCCGGGCTGCGCCGCAAGGTCGGCAAAAACCAGACAAAAGCCATCCGTATCATCCTGACTGGAACGCATGAGCAGATGATGAAGATTGCCAATGACGGCAGACTGGACAACTGGATTGATGCCAATCTCAAATGGCTAAAGGGGACCTTCGGCGAAGAGAACCTTGTATCGTGCGTGCTGCACATGGACGAGAAGACTCCCCACCTGCACGCCACTGTCGTTCCCATTGTAACTGGTGAGCGTATCCGCAGGAAGCGGGAGGGCGAGAAGAAATATGAGACGAAATCCGGTCCCCGTTTGTCAGCGGATGATGTGATGCGGCGCACCAAGCTTCATGAATACCAGAACAGTTACGCAGCGGCCATGAAACCGTTCGGGTTGCAGCGTGGGATTGTCGGCTCCACCGCCAAGCATCAGGCGAACTCGGAATATTACAAGCAACAGGTAATCCAGTATGAAGAGGATATAGCCAAGTTGCAGGCCGATGTGGAGAAGGCACAGGAAGGCAGGAACACCATCCTCGCATGGTTCGGAAAGGGAGACCTTGCCAAGGCAAAGAAGGAACTTGCGGACAAGGACGGGCTGATTGCCGAACTCAATAAACAGATTAAGGCTCTTCAGGTAGAAAAGGCCCGGTTGCAGGAGCAACATAAATCAGGAATCGAAAAGCTGCGGAACGGCTACCAGAAAGAGATAGACGCAGCCATCCGCAGGGCGGAAACCGCCGAGCGACAGTCAGAAGAGAAAGATGCCGTCATAGACAGGCAACGGAAACAGATAGACCGCCTCGACCGGATGGCAAACCCTCAGCGTTACAGCCTCTCATCCAGAGCAGAGCTTGTCCGAATCAACGTGTCCAACTACCGGAACCCGTCGCTCCACATCTGGACACGGGTCGGAGAGGAGCTTTTTGAGGACACCAAGTTCCAGATAGACTATGATATGGCTCAAAGACATTTCAACGGGCAAATCACGGACGAAGAATTTGTCAACGCTGTCTTCGAGCCGCAGGAACAGGTAAACGGAAAGCAGGCGGAACTGCTGGGAGCAGCGTTCACTCTTGCCGCTGGTGGTCCGGCAGAGGTTCATGTCGGCACTGGTTCTGGCGGCTCATCGTCTAATCTTCCGTGGGGAGAAAGGAAGAATGACAATAATACATCAAGAAGAAGGAGATAGTTATGGGAATTTCAATCAAATTATGTTTTCGCCCTTCTGTCATCAAGGGTAAAGATGGTACACTTTATTACCAGATAATCATTAAACGGACAACGCATACTTATACATCGGGGTATCGGATTTACCCCGATGAATGGGACAAGCGACATAGTAGAATAGTTACCAATAGTAATTCGCTTATTAAAATCAAGAATCGCACCGATTGGGAGACGCAACAGATATATGCTATTATCAAAAGGCATATAGATAAAGGAACATACTTGGATTTTGGGAATATAATTTCTGAATTTGAGGAACTGAACCGTCAGCAATCATTCTCTGATTTTCTCTTATCTCAAGCGAAACGTTTGGCAGATATGGGACGTACACGAACAAGTGAGACATATATATCCGCTTTGCATAGTTTCATTAAATTCAATAATAATGAAGATATTATGCTCTATGAGATTACAGCAGAGGTAATGGAGGATTATGAACGCTATCTGAAAAACAGAAATCTTACCATGAACAGCATATCCTTTTATATGCGAACTTTGAGAACAGTGCTTAACAAAGCGGTAAAATTACACCTCATTGAATCTATTGCCCCATTCCAAAGTGTATATACTGGAATTGCTCAGACGGCAAAGAGAGCGATAGACATAGATTCCATCAAGAGAATTAAAGAGGTGGATTTAAGTCTCTATCCTCATCTTGCATATGCAAGGGATATTTTCTTATTAAGTCTCAGCTTAAGAGGTATGTCGTTCATTGATATGGCATATCTGACTTATGATAATCTTCGCAATGGGTACTTGGCCTATTATCGCAGAAAGACAGGAGGCCGTTTGGATATCCGTTGGGAGCAACAGATGCAAGCCATCATAGACAAATATCCCAAAGACTCACGGTATCTATTGCCCATACTCACGAATGATGCCGATGACAGGCAAACCTACAAGAAACTATCCAAACGTATCAATCGTCATCTAAGGAAGGTCGGCGAAATGGCTCAGTTACCGATACCTTTGACTATGTATGTGGCCCGCCACAGCTGGGCAAGTATAGCCAAACAGAAGCAGATTCCCATTAGTGTCATCAGCGATGCTCTCGGTCATGATTCCGAGAAGACCACACTTATATACCTTTCTGTGCTTGATACTTCAGCGGTAGATAACGCTAATAGTGAGATTTTAGCTGCATTGGGAGAATGGTAGTCTGTTTGATTATCTCCGACATTGTCACCGACATTCGGGGTATTGAACATCTTAAAATAGATTGAGTTCCGTTCTTTTTGAATGGGACTCGATTTGCTATATCATAATTTGAAATGAAATAAATAGGATAGAGCTTATTCTAAAACGATAATTTGGGGAATCTCTTTCTATGAGAACCCCATTTTAATGCAAAAATACTGCTTTTATTTCAAATTATCTCATTTTAGACCGAGAAATCAGTGGCTTTGAACGACTTACCCCATTCATCTTATAGGTATTATCCACCTTTATTTCTTCACTTGTACAATTTAAAATAGTTGTAAACATTGTAACTAACTGATTGTTAGAACGAGTTCTTTTTTTGTGAATCTCATAGAAAGAGATTCCCAGCAATAACATATAGAAGTAATTGATTCAGAAGTTTTGTATTGCGTAGAACTATGAGTACAAAGTTTTTCAATAATAGACTTGGCAATACGCTTTTCGATAAGTTGAAAGGTATTGCATCAGGAATGGTGACATTCGATCGCTTTTTGGCTGTCGTTGGTTTCTTTCGTTCATCGGGTTATTTCAAGTTGCGTAAAGAACTTGGCGATATATCCGAAATTAAAATCTTGGTAGGTATCAATATCGATGATATTTTCCGTAAGCACAACAAGGCCCTTTTGATGCTTGCCGATGAGGATAAAGCAAAGGAAATCTACAATAACGGTTTCAAAGAGGATATTGTGAATGCTCAATATTCTCCCGAAGTCGAAGAAGGAATCTTGCAGATGTGTGAAGACCTTGTTTCGGGACGCTTGCAGATGCGTATTCACGCTACCAGAAATCTGCACGCCAAATTCTACTTATGCTTACCACAAAACCATAGCGAGCATAGCGATGGTTGGGTAATAATGGGTTCTTCTAATATCTCCGATTCAGGTTTGGGAATTAAACAGCCGCCACAGTATGAACTCAATGTGGCAATGAAAGACTTTGACGATGTAAAGTTTTGCTCCGATGAATTTTGGGCATTATGGAACGAAGCTGTTCCATTGACAGCAAAAGATATTGAAGAGTACAAAAAGAATACATACTTGGGGTATCAGCCTACTCCATACGAACTATACATCAAAGTACTTATTGATACATTTGGCGACCAAGTGGAAGATGACTTCTCCATTCAGTTGCCCGATGGGGTCAAGGATTTGAAATATCAGAAAGATGCAGTTATTCAGGGCTATCAGATGCTAATGCAGCATAATGGTTTGTTCCTTGCTGATGTTGTGGGGTTAGGAAAGACTATGATTGCAACGATGATAGCCAAACGTTTTGTAGAGGCTAACGGCAAGAACACCAATATCCTCGTTGTATATCCCCCTGCATTGGAAGATAACTGGCGAAATACATTCAAACTTTTCGGAATATACAAGAAAGCTCAGTTCATTACTAATGGCAGTCTGTCAAAGGTTCTTGAAGGTAAAGACAATTATAAGGACAAAGAGGAATTCGATCTAATCATTGTCGATGAAGCCCACGGTTTCCGCAGCGACAGTTCTGGTAAATATGATGAGTTGCAAAAGATATGCAAATCGCCTTGCCTAAATATGGGCTTGCTGAAAAGTACTCAAAAGAAGGTAATGCTTCTTTCTGCTACACCACTCAACAACCGCCCTGATGATTTACAGAATCAGTTACTATTGTTTCAAAATAGCCAAAACTGTACCATTGACGGAGTTCCCAACCTCAAAGGTTTCTTTGCTCCGCTTATCTATGAATATAAGAGATTGATGCGAGAGCGTGACCAGCGTGATGTTACTGCTGAGGTGGATAAAATCTATGAACAGATACGTAGTAAGGTTATTGATAAGGTAACAGTACGCCGTACACGCAACAATATTCTCAACGATCCCGATTATAAGGCAGATATTAAATCACAGGGTATCATATTCCCCAAAATTCTGCCACCGAATGAATTGGAGTATGTAATGGACTCAGATACAAGCAACCGTTTCTACGAGACGCTTAAGCAATTGACTGATGGGAAAACAGAGGAGAATCCAGAAGGCAAGGGACTGACCTATGCCCGCTATCGCGCTGTTGAGTTCTTGAAACCTGAATATCGTAGCAAGTATAAGAATGCTGTACATATTGGTCAGACATTAGCTGCCATTTACCGTGTTCATATGGTAAAACGATTGGAGAGTAGTTTCTATGCTTTCAAGAAGTCACTCCGAACACTTCTTCGTATCACAACTGATATGATTAAAATGTTCGATGAAGACAAGGTGATCATTGCTCCAGATTTGAAGGTAAAAGACCTGCAGGCAAAGAATATGGAGCTTGATGAAATTATCGAGCATGCCATTGCAAAAGGGTATGCAACTGAAGATATTCTTTTCTCAGCCAATGCTTTTAGTTCTGATTTCCTTGAAATGCTCCATCATGACCGTGAGATATTGGAGCAACTCAATGCAGAGTGGGAGAAAGAGAATGATGATCCGAAGTTTGACAAGTTCCGAGAAAACCTTACTAAGGTCTTTTTTGATACGACCGTTAATCCATCTGGCAAATTGGTGTTGTTCTCCGAAAGTGTCGATACTTTGAATTACTTATACGATAGATTGACAAAGGAGATAGGTCGCACAGATGTATTGATGGTAACAGCAAGCAACCGCAATCGCTTGGGACAGACTATCAAAGAGAATTTCGATGCCAATTTTGACAGTAATTCAATGAGGTACAACATCATTATTACTTCTGATGTATTGGCAGAAGGTGTGAACTTGCATCGTTCCAATGTAATTGTCAATTACGATTCGCCGTGGAATGCCACACGTTTGATGCAGCGTATAGGTCGTGTAAACCGTATCGGTTCTGTTGCTACGAATATCTATAACTATATGTTCTACCCATCGCAACAGGGTGACAAGGAAATTCAACTCTACAAGAACGCTCTTGTCAAATTACAGGGTTTTCATTCTGCATTTGGCGAAGACGCTCAAATCTACTCAAAGGAGGAGATTGTAAAGGAGTTCCAAATGTTTGACAACAATGTAAAGGACAGTATCGACAAGAAAATAGCCCTGTTGCGTGAAGTACGTGAACTCTACAACAGAGACCGTAAACTATATCATAAGATTAAGGCTTTGCCAATGAAGAGCCGAGTGATGCGTGATACGGGAAAGCATTGTGGAAAGTCAGTCATCTTTGTTTCTTCCAATGTCAAGACTGAGTTTTATCTGGCAACCCAAACTGGTATTGAAATTATCGACTTTCTAGAAGCGGTAAAATACCTCAAAGCAAAGCCCGAAGAACAACCTGTGTCTTTCTCTAATGAAGAACAACACTACAAGCATGTAAATAATGCATTGGTTCAATATACGACCGAATATGTGGAGGCAGCCGATACATCGTCCATCAACCGCACTGACCTTGACAAGACCTCACTTGAAGCCAACAAGTTCTTGCGAACCATCAAGCAGAGAACAACCGATAGTGAATTGAAATCGCAATGCGATGTATTGATTGGATATATCAATGAAGGCATCTATGCCCAATTGCCTCGCTACTTGAAAGCCTTGTCTCGAGAGTACAAGAACGACCGTGCAAAGATGAAGCAGGACGAGTATAGTTTACAAAACAAAATTTCGGAATTATTCGGCGAATATCAGACGATGAACAAGGAGCAACGACACGATGCCAAAGATATTTCCAATCCACAAATCATCATTTCAGAATCATTTAAGTAAACATTACTATGGCAACCGCATATACATCCGATAGTTTAAGAAACCTGTTCCAATCATCATTCAACTTGGCACAGTGGTACGGCTTCTTGCAGCACTTTTTCAATGCAACAGAACTAAAGAGTACTCCAGAAAAGATTATAGGGAATACATCAGATGCTGGTTACTACTTGGGAAACATTGATACCATCGATAGTTACCATATCGGTTTTTTCCAATATAACATCTCAAGAGGATCTGTTGCCAACAAGCGTGTGGGACTTCGTAATCTGGTAAAATCATTCATCAATCCTATTTGGGGAGAGTTTGATGCAGCATTGGTAGTGTTCGACAGTGGCGACCATTGGCGTTTGTCTTTCATTTGTGATATTAAGGATGAAGCGACATCACCCAAGCGATATACTTATGTGTTTGGTAGTGATGATTTGTATACCGAACACCTATTGAGCGTTTCAATTTCTTAAAGAAGAAAGGTGTGTCGTTTGAGACCTTGAAAGCAGCCTTCTCCGTTGAAGCCCTCTCTGATGAGTTTTTTGATAAATATCGTGAGCAATATGCCGACTTTATCCAATACATTACAGGTAAGCGTTTTGTTAAAGTTGGCAGTAAGTGGGAAGAAAAGATGCTCGGAGAACCCAATGTGGCATTGATGCAAGCGTTTAACTACAACGAAAAGAAAATTCGTGACTATGTGAAGAAGATGATGGGACGAATCACATTCCTACACTTCTTACAACGCAAAGGTTGGATGTGCGGTGATCTCAACTATATGCATAATATGTTTGAGAACTCGGCATACAAGAACGATTATCTTGATTCCGTTCTTGAACCGTTGTTTTTCGGTATCTTGAATACCAAGCCAACTGAACGTGAAATCTTGTTTACTAAATATGGTTGGGATAAATCCTTGCTTGCCGAATGGAAAGACATTCCTTATCTCAATGGCGGTTTATTCGAACGTGATGAGGAGGACGAACCCAAGAGCCGTTTCCCAGCTGAATACTTCAAACGCTTGTTCCAATTCTTTAGCGAGTATAACTTTACCATTGACGAGAACGATCCCAACGATGCCGAAGTGGGTGTAGATCCCGAAATGCTTGGTAAAATCTTCGAGAATCTGCTTGAGGATAACAAGGACAAAGGAGCGTTCTATACTCCCAAAGAGATTGTACGCTATATGTGCCAGGAGTCTCTTATTGCCTACCTCGAAACCAATACAAGTATAGCTAAAGACAAAATTCGTCAATTCGTACTTTCACCAGAAGAGGGAGTTAAGGATATTCCAGAGAATAAGAAACCGAAACTTCTTACGGCACTTAAAGAAGTAAAGATTTGCGACCCTGCTATTGGTTCGGGAGCATTTCCTATGGGTTTGCTTAATGAACTATTACATTGTCGTGAGGTTTTGAGTGGCGACCATTATGATCGTGCCGAAATCAAAAAGAGCATTATCCAAAACAACATCTATGGTGTGGATATAGAGAAAGGTGCGGTTGACATTGCACGTTTGCGTTTTTGGCTCTCTATTGTGGTAGATGAGGAGACTCCATCGCCACTACCAAACCTTGATTATAAGATTATGCAGGGTAACTCGCTTATTGAAAGTTTTATGGGCGTGGATTTAAGTAAACTTACTTACGAAAAGGAGTACAAGGAAGATAAGGGAGAAATATCACTATTCGATGATGAGAAAAACCGTCTGCAAAAAACAGTCTCGCATCTGCTATCATCATACTACTCTTGTAGTGACCATGACAGAAAAGTGACGTTGCAGCAAGAGATATCCGACACCATCAACAAACAACTGGAGGCACAAGCATACGACCCTGCAATTCTTGACAAACTCAAAACTATCAATCTTGCCGAGAATAATAACTTCTTCCTCTGGCATACTTGGTTCAGCGATGTGTTCAACCGAGACGACAAGGAAGGATTTGATATCGTAATTGGTAATCCGCCGTATGTAAGTGCTGTTAATATGGCGAGAACTGGTGAAGAAAAATTACTATACAAACAATCGTATCCAGAAGCAACTGGAGCCTACGATATGTATGTTTTATTTCTATTGTTAGGAGTAAAGTTGTCTTCTAATATTTATTGTTGGATTATTCCCAACAAACTATTAGTAGCAGATTATGCAAAAAAGACATTACATAAACTAAAAGCTGAGTGTGGTTTAGAAAAGACTATAGATGTATCAGTTTATGATGTCTTTAAGAATGCAAGTGTGTATCCTATTATAGTATTGGGAAATAAAGTATCTCATGAACAATTTAATAGTTACTTTCTCAACAATTATACAGATTTAATAGATAACAGATTAAATAAGAAAGAATCTGTTGAGGAATCTAATAAGGTACGATTGTCCCTATTAGGATTAAAAGTGTGTAGTGGCGCTACGGGATTCGAAGCACAAAAAATCAAAGAGAATATATGTGAAATAGATAACAATCATACTATACCTTTTACAGTTAGTGGCAATATAGACAGATATGTTTTTAATAATACAAATGTTCGATATATGAAAGATAAGTATAGTAGAGCCTTTATTTATCTCGACTCGAATATCACAGAATCAAAACAAGAAATGTGGAAAAATCCTAAAATTATAATAGCCGGAATGACTAAAAAAATTGAGGCTTGCTATGTTGATACCCCTTTGGCAATAGGCGTAGGAGTATATGCTATATATGATTTTGCTGGATATAATCCATTCTACATTCTAGGCATTTTAAACTCCAAGAGTACAACAGATTTTTTAACTGCAGAATTCTCGGACAAGCATTTAGCTGGAGGATATTTAGCTATTAACAAATCAACGATAGAACAATTTTTATTTCCTAAAAATGTACCAGCAGATGTTCAACAACATATAGCAGATATTGCAAAATCCATACATCTTGCTAAAAAAGAGAATCCTAAAAGTGATATTGCTACATTAGAAAGTCAAATTGATTCTATCGTTTCACATTTGCATTCAATATGATAAATGAAATCATCAAACAAAGTGTATAAGCACAGCAATAGTCTGCAAACTTGCAGGCTATTATTGTATCCAATCGTTATAATAAACAAATTATTACAAGTCCCTTTGTGTGGTAGTGTTTCAAACAATGTGTCCGGAGTAAGCCTTCAGACCTCTTAGTTTTGCAAATATATCAATTTATCTGTTACCTCATTGACAGGCGCGCTGCCTGCGACAGCTGAAGAATAAATAGCGATAGCCCGCAAGCAGCCTAGATGGCTTGTCCTTTTGTATTACATATCTGTCTTAGAAAGTATCGCTATCATATCTTTTTTATATCTATGGGCAATCTTCTAAGAGCATGTTCCATTTGTTGTGAAATCGATGGTACGGTTAGAAATAATCTATCCCGAGCTCTACTCATAGCTACATAGTAAACTCTGTTAGATTCGTTGTCTTTAAGATTAGGGTTAATAATCATGTTTAACGCTTTTTCTTCTGTGAAAACGACAAGTACATTTTCAAATTCGTCCCCCTTTGCTTTATGTACTGTTCTTTGGGCACTTGAATCTTCCAATAATCCAACACATTGAGATAATTCTCTGTATGTATGAGAAGAGTAAAAACTATAAATACTAGTATCTTTTTTAATTTTAGTTATTTGCCAGCGTTTGCATAGATAATCAAAGAAATCTTTTAATGTTCCGTTACAATATTTTTCATAATCACCAAGTGCTTCTTTGACAGAAGTGTAAGCAACAATATCCTTAACTCCAATGTTTTCAAGCATTTTAAAAGTTGCTCCGAATTGCTTGTTTCTTGCATGTTCAATGGCTTTTATCCATATAGTTACAAACTCTTTTCTATTTGCATTACTATCTTCGATTTGATTTAATAAGTTACTGTTTTGAACGTGGGCATCCACACGTTGTTTCAGGATGTTCGCCTCTATATTTCTGTATGATAATGCATGTACTTCATTAGCCGCTATTCTCTTTGCTTCTTCATAGCAAGCCAATAACTCACCAACAAGCAGCAAGGGCTTCATGCCATGCTCGTTTCTTATGGGGTGTTGTTGAAACTCTGTCCTAATCACATTAAGTAAATCAATGATTTCATTACTACTTCTTCTATTATCCAGAATGGTATAGTCCCGTAAACCATCTAAGGTAAACGAGGCGAATTGATTTGGATCCGCCCCCAAAAATCCATAGATAGACTGAGCATAGTCACCAATAACGCCTACAATAGCTCCATTCTCGCCTAACGATTTGATAATTTTTGCCTGAATTGGGTTGGTGTCCTGGAATTCATCAATGAAAACATAAGGGAACTGTATTGCCAAAGCTCTGCTGATAAATGGGTATTTCTGTATGAGCTTATAGCTGAAATAGAGAACATCGTCATAGTGCATATATCCTTTTTCCCATGCCAACTTTTTATAAACGACATATGCATTTTCATTCAAAACATAACCCTTTTTACAGCATTTCCTTGGTGGATTCGCATAACATTTTAGGCTGCCATCTTCTTGCAGCTTCCACTTTGCTGCCCTAATTGCAGAGAAAGTAGCATCTTGTTCAGCATAGTACTGCTTAACGGTCTTCCTTATTTCATCAAAAGTATTATAGTCAGATAATATTCTGTCATCTTCGCCATTTAATAATTCTATATTAAATCCTTCGTCTGTTGCGATAAAATGCAGATAAGGCTTAACTATATAGGCATAAAGGAAACTGTGGATTGTACAAGAAAGAACACGGCTTCTATCCTCATACATTCTGTCCATCAACGTGTCTGCTCCTACATTGGTATAGGAAAGGCAGGCGACCTTACCCATCTTCCCAAGACTTTCTGAGTCTTTCAGTACATGGGACACATGCAAGGAAAGCCAGTGAGTTTTACCAGCTCCTGGACCTGCTGAAACTCTAAAGTGGTGATTGATATCAATCCGTGAGTCAGAACTTATCTCAATAACCATTCTAATGCATTGTGAATATAAAGTGGAACATTGAAAATCTTCTTATGTTCATTGCCTGCTTCTAGTTCAAAGTTTTCTTCTAGAGCGAGACAAAGTTCTAAGGCGTTTTCGCCTTTATCCAAAGAAGAAAGATAACGAGCAGCTATAAGATGACGTCTCTTTTCATCCTCTTCCCAATCAGTACTGTCAATAGAGGTCTTGACATCATTCCATTTCTTATTATTTTTCACTTTAACCTTTGCTTGTGCATAATCACCACCCATCATGTTTTTTATCTCGGATTGATTCGACATAGATTCCGTAACCAGCAATTCAAGATCTGGATTACACAGAGCAAGTTCGTATTCAAATGTTTTACCTTTATTTTCATCTTGTGAAAAATACCTGATAGATGAATGCTCCCTAAATGTTTTTTCCTCCTCTTCTGCGTTCACAGAATATTCGTAATGCTCATTATCTTTATACAAATCAAATGGGTAACAAACTGTAAATTTACAATTTGCCTCTTTCTTCTTTCTTACAGGGTCTCTGTCTGTGATACATGCCACCTTTTTAGGTATTGCGTTTGGTGAAGACTCTGTATTGAACAACTTTACAAAATGATTAAAATATCGACCATTAATATTTACTACTGCCACATGCTGGTCTTCCAGTGATTTACCGTCATAGCGAGCAAGTGTGCTTATCAATAAATTTTCTGCAATACCTTCTACTAAAATAACTTTACGAGCAAAAAGCATGTCCGACTTTGTTGCATCCAAGAATCTTTGTACATAGTTCTTTGATTTTTTGTCTTCATCAGAATCTGTAAATACCTTACCTGGGTAGCAAACATTTGTGATACCATCCTCTCCCTTGTGCAAACATATTATATTATCCAATTTAACTGCGGCAGTAATCTGCGAGGAGTGAGTTGTGATGAAAATCTGGCGCACTTTATGATCTACTTTTAGATTCTTGTCAAGAAATTTAAGAAACTTGTATTGCATGGCTGGATGCAAGTGTGCTTCAGGCTCTTCAATAGCAAGTATCGGATATACTTTGGCATTATCTCCCATATAGTTGCCATCAGCATCAGCCTGCATTTTGGCAAGCAAGAGAGACATATATATTAGGTTGTTATATCCCAAGCCATTATGTGTGGCTGAAATTTCAATGTCTTCGCCATACTTGATAATAAGTTTCAGTGCTGAGAATAAATCCTGCTCTATCAATGTACTCTTAAAATCAGGCAATGCATTATTGAAAGATGCTCCTGTTTCATGTGCATAATCAAGCATGACATCTTTCCCTTCCGACAATCTTTCCAATAATGAAGTCATAAGAGCAGTCGCTTCATTACCGAAGTCATTCCTTACATCCTTTAATTCTGATTCCTTTTCTTCTTTCGTCTTGTTACCTTTGGTCTTTATTCCATAATCTATAAAGAAATTTAGCACATCCTTCAGCATGGTACTCCGCCCATAAAACATATCATCTTCTACATTTCTCATAGCACCTAAAAATTGGAAGTCAAACCGTTCCAACTTGTCCATTTCAGGTTGAATAGGTGCATCCAATGGACCCGCGAGCAATTTATATACATAATAGCGGAGAAAATCATTCTCAAGAATACTCCACCCATTCTTGATATCCTCCACATCTGCCATAGCTGCTTTATAATCATCTTCTTTTTCTGCAGGCAAATAAAACCGATAAGTCAACATCGCAGCATAGCCACTCTCTATATCAGTAAACCAGTTAGCAACCACTCTCAAATCCTCTTCTTGCTCATTATACTCAATGTTACTGTTTTTGAATGTAACTGATATTGTAACTGATGGTGACTGGCTTTTCAGATTTTCAAGAGAAATATCCCTATTGAAATCATTAGCATTTAGTCTCCTGTATCTATAATGTGGCTCTATTACCAATTGTAATGCCTTCAATAAGTTTGTTTTTCCAGCATTGTTATGGCCTATTAGGACATTGAGACCATCATTAAATTCGATGTCCGAATCTTTAAAATTGCGGAATCCTTTTATTTTTATATGAGAAATGTACATATCTTTATTTATTGTAAATTTTATTTTCTCAACAGATTCTTAAAGTTAAATTTTCATAGCTCTAACTCTTTCATGCAACTCTGCCATTTTCTGCATAAGCGCATCAAACTCTATAGATTTGCCATAAATGAAGAAACGCCTCATATCGGCATAATCATCTCGCCATGCTTCCATAGCCGATTCCGGTATCATAAAGTTGATGGTTGATGGGGCATGTAAATCATAGTTTACATACTTCAAAGCATTATAAGTTTTACGATGTTGAACAATGGCATCATAAAGTTTTCGATTCGACAAAGCTTCTTCTCCATATTCTGTATCCATCAACTTTTCTAAATCATACAGATGTCGTGACATTCGTACGCTCCGTGGTTTTTCTTTTTGGAATTCTTCCGCCAAAAGAAACAGCTTCTCGAGGAATGTACGAGTAGGAACTACAGTCCTGACAAAACTTTCAGCATCAGCATCTTCGCCATCAAAACTATCGCCTATCAAAGAACTTATGTGTCGTATCTCTGTTGGCTCATCCATTGAAAGGCAACTGATTTCTATCTTTACACGAGGAGGAATATAATTTATTGAATCTTCAAGAATTGACGGGTAGTGCAATAGAATTACACTAGGATCTTTGTCCGAATCTATTAGTCTCCATTCTCCATTTTTATCTTGTTCTTGAGATACATTCTCTATACTGTAACCAGAAACTCCCATTTCTTTCAAACGGGCATCTAATTGTGAAGAAAGGGTCTCGTGAATATATGCTCGTGCCTTTTTGCGTAATTTCTCCCGCTGACTTTTACTTGTTCCCTCAATACCAAAGAACGAATGATTGATTGCCAAATCAATGTCTTCAGAGAAACGCTCTATGATATTAAAACCTTTTGACAACGATGTTCCGCCTTTGAATATCAAAGAATCACGGCAATCTGTTTGGAATAATGCCTTCAGCGTAACTGTTACCCACCAGTCCTTTTCTATAGCTACCTGATTAACGCCAGGATGTCCAACCTCCGTCTGCTGTAACATTGCTAAACGGTCCACTATCTCATTGTTTAACCACAGTTTTCCCATAATTTAAGTTCCTTTTAAGCTGTTAGCATTGGTTTTATAATTCGTTTCATCCATGCAGGCATCATATCTACATCTTTGATTAAAGTCTCCTTATCTGTTTCTTTTGATATCAATTGTCGAATTATATTCAATTCACCTTCTCCTATATTCTCCTTTTTCAGAGCCTTAAGTGCTTGAACAAGTAGTGAAATCAGGCGGGTACCATAACAGAAGTTCTTGGGGACACCTCTTTTTAATACTACTTTCCTATTTGATATAATTATTGTTCTTTCACTTCCAGTAGTTAGAAATGTATAATTCATTGGTACTTGAGTCGATAGCCCTAATGAATTCAATGCAGTCATACCTGATGGTAACACCTTTGCATTATCTCGGACTGCAATTGCCTGTACAACTTTATCGACCGAAGGAAGTACAATACCGAATCGACTTTTTCTTGGCTTGGTATATATTCCATGTGCAATTTTAACAAGTGTACCGTCATTTGTCAATTCAGTCAAAATACTACCAACAAATTCTGTATGATATTCAGGGAAGTCTGAACGAAACAGGATGCAATCTTCAGGCATCGCTTCTATACGTTGCTTGAGAGTAGTACTATCTATAGAATTTTCATTAGCCATATCACCTTTGAATTTTTGATGATTTTTCAAATGCAAAGATACAGAAAGAATTCAAATAAATAATAAATTACCAAGTAATTTGTTCGTTAGCCATGGAAATATATTTTGCAATGGCAATAAGAATGCTACTTCTTTATATGAAACCGCTTTTCTTATCGGTGTTTCAATTTTTTCGGTAAATCGAAAAAGAATCGTACTTCTTACACTATTTTGCCTCTTGAAAAATAGAAACAACGGGAACTTTACGGTACCAATACATAAAATTCCCGTTATGGCATTACTGATTATCAGAATAATAAATTTCAGATTTCGGTTCAAGCGTGGAGCTGCAATGCCACATCTTAAGTTAGAGGTCCTGAGAAAACCTTGTAGTACAGATAATGGATATAGCAGCCCACGCTAAAGCGTGAGAACCACTATGCCAATCCTTGTACTACGTTTGAAATTTCTCAGGTTTCTAACTTACAAGACAAGCATAACGCTTCTTTATATCTAATATGTCTTGAAGAGGGATTGCACCCAATTCGAATGTAAAAGTAATAAATATCTGCGACAACCCCTCATTCCGCAACGAATATTTTGTGTAGCGAACGAATCGGAAACTCTGCACGCCCCTCTCCGCCCGCCTTTCTCTTCTGACCGGATGGAATAATTACGCTCCTTATCCGCGTCTCGAATTGCTCCTTCAACCACTCCACCGGGTTTCCGGCTCATGACAAGCACTAATTTCCCATCGTCTGTCGGAGAGCGTGCGAACGGCAGACGACATCCTCCTACTTCGTAAAAGAGAAATAAATGTAAATTATACTTGCATTATTGTAAAATATGCTTTACATTTGTCTTGTCAATAATAATCACCTAAAAATTAGGACGACTATGAAAACAACTCTTTTACTGCCCAACGGTTTTAAGAAAATCGGCTGGGCGATCTTCGTTCCCGCATTTCTGCTCGGCTGTTCGATCTGCTTCTTCGGCGAAAATTTCGACCGCTGGCTTTTCCGCGAAACGGTAATGAACAACATCGCCATCATCGGCACGGTCGTCGGCGCCCTCTTCATCGGCTTCTCGCGCGAAAAAATCGAAGACGAAATGATTCAGCACATCCGGCTCAACGCTCTGATGGCTGCCATGTGGATCAACTACCTGCTCCTGATCGTCGTGTCTCTGTCGATCTACAACATCAACTACCTTACGGTAATGGCCTGCGGCATGGCCACTCCGCTGGTCATCTTCCTGCTCGTCTATCACTTCAATCTTTACAGACTGAACCGCAACCTGCACCATGAAGAATAACATCCGTGTCCAACGGGCCGTCGTCCGCCTCACCCAGCAACAATTGGCCGAACAGGTCGGCGTCAGCCGCCAAACGATCAATGCCATCGAAAGCAGCAAGTTCATCCCCTCGACCCTGCTCGCACTCAAGATCGCACGTACCTTCCGGCAACCGGTCGAAGCGATCTTCCAACTCGAAGAGGAAGATTAGAACCGGTGCAACAAGCACGATAAAGGGCAGCCTCGATCGAGGCTGCCCTTTATACTACGGAATATTATTCGTTTAGTATTCGATCTTGCTCCGACGAACATACCCTTCATACCGCCACCGGGCATTCTGTTCGGCTGCCTGGAAAAGCGCTTCGGCATCCTCCGGAGAAACGGCCTTGAGCGACGTATAACGGACCTCCTTGAGCAGGAAATCGCGGAACTTCGCCCAGTCGGGTTCTTTCGAATCGAGTACGAACGGATTCTTGCCCTGCTCCTCCAACTGCGGATTATAATGCCACAGATGCCAGTAACCGCACTCTACTGCCTGCTTGCCGACCGTCTGTGTCCGGGTCATACCGCCCTTGATACCGTGATTGATACACGGCGCATAAGCGATTACGAGCGACGGACCGGGATAGGCTTCCGCCTCCTTGAGGACATTAAAAAGTTGGGCCTGCGAAGCACCGATCGACACTTGAGCCACATACACGTAGCCATACGTCATCGCAATCGCACCCAGATCCTTCTTGCGGATGCGCTTACCTGCCGACGCGAATTTGGCGACGGCACCCACCGGAGTCGCCTTGGACGACTGACCGCCCGTGTTGGAATAAACCTCCGTATCGAGCACCAGAACATTCACATCCAGCCCCGAAGCCAGCACGTGATCCAAACCGCCGAAACCGATGTCGTAAGCCCAACCGTCGCCGCCGATCACCCATTGCGACTGCTTCACCAGGAAATCCTTCAACTCCAGTATCTGCCGGCAATAGTCGCAGCCGCAAGCCTCCATCATCGGAACCAGACGGGCAGCGACTTCGGCCGACCGGGTCGACGAAACCCGTGCTTCGATCCACTCGCGCATAACGCCCTTCAGCTCTTCGGAGCAACGCTGGCACTGGGCGATAGCCTCTTCCATCAGCATCTGAATCCGATCGCGCAGCTTCTCCGCACCGACATACATACCCAGACCGAACTCGGCATTGTCCTCGAAGAGCGAATTGGCCCATGCCGGACCGCGACCATCCGCATTCTTGCAATAAGGAGTCGAAGGTGCCGAACCGCTGTAAATCGACGTACACCCCGTGGCATTGGCCACCATCATCCGGTCGCCGAAAAGCTGGGAGATCGCCTTGATATAGGGAGTTTCGCCGCAGCCGCCGCAAGCGCCCGAGAACTCGAACAAGGGCTGCTCGAATTGCAGGTTCTTGACCGACTTGGTCTTATCGACCACCTTCTTGTAACCGATATGTTTGGTGATGTAATCCCAGTTCTTCTGCTGTCCGAGTTGACTTTCGAGCGGCTTCATAATGAGCGCCTTCTCCTTGGCGGGACAAACGTCCACACAGTTGCTGCACCCCGTACAGTCGAGCGGCGAGATCTGGATGCGGAACTTATACTCCTTCGTGTCGCCCAATCCCTGTTTCCATTCGGTGCCCGATGCAGCCGCCTCGGTCTCGGTCGCCAGGAAAGGACGGATCACAGCGTGCGGACAAACGTACGCGCACTGGTTGCACTGGATACACTTATCGACCTGCCATTCGGGGACATTGACGGCGATGCCGCGCTTCTCCCATGCAGCGGTTCCGTTCTCCCACGTACCATCTTCACGTCCGTTGAATGCCGACACGGGCAGCAGATCTCCCTTGAGGGCATTGATCGGATCGACGATGTTGCGCACGAACTCCGGACGAGCCATATCCACGCCGTGATCGGCCGGTTTCAGCTCGATATTCGTCCACTCGGCCGGGACTTCGACCTTCACGACTGCGTTACCGCCCGCATCGACGGCCGCATAGTTCATATTGACGATGTCCTCGCCCTTCTTGCCGTAGCTCTTATAGATCGCTTTCTTCATCTCCTCGACGGCCTTCTCGAAAGGAATCACGTTCGCGATTTTGAAGAATGCCGCCTGCATGATCGTATTGGTGCGCGAACCGAGCCCCAACTCCGCCGCGATCTTCGTAGCGTTGATGATATAGAAGTTGATCTTATTCTTGGCCAGGAAAACCTTCATGTGATCGGGCAGCGTCCGGCAGGTCGTTTCGGCATCGTGCACCGAGTTCAAGAGGAACGAACCGCCCGGCTTGAGGCCCTTCAGCACGTCGTACTTATCCACGTACGAAGGCACGTGGCACGCCACGAAATCGGGCGTGGTCACCAGGTAGGGCGAGGTGATCGGCTTGTCGCCAAAGCGCAGGTGCGAAGCCGTGTAGCCGCCCGACTTCTTCGAGTCGTATGCGAAATAGGCTTGGCAATATTTGTCGGTCGTACCACCGATGATCTTGATCGAGTTCTTGTTGGCACCCACCGTACCGTCGGCGCCCAGTCCGAAGAAGAGAGCCTCGAACGTACCGGGCTTCGCCAGCGAAATCTCCTCGCCTACGGGCAGCGAACGGAACGTCACGTCGTCCACGATGCCCACCGTGAACTGATTCTTGGGTTCGTTCGCCTTCAGGTTGGCGAAAACGGCCAGCATTTGTGCCGGCGTAGTATCTTTCGACGAAAGACCGTAGCGGCCGCCGATAATGAGCGGCTTGCGCTCGCAGGGGATCTCCTTGCAGGTGGCGAACGCCTCGACGACATCCATATAGAGCGGATCGCCGTTGGCTCCCGGCTCCTTCGTGCGGTCGAGTACGCAGATGCGTTTGACCGTCTGGGGCAGTACAGCCGTCAGATATTTTACCGAGAAGGGACGGAACAGGTGTACGGTCACCACGCCCGTTTTCTCGCCTTTGGCATTCAGGTAATCGACCGTCTCCTTCAGCGTTTCGGTCACCGAACCCAGCGCAATGACGACATGCTCCGCATCCGGAGCACCGTAATAGGTGAACGGCTTGTAGGTGCGGCCCGTGATCTCGGATATTTTCTCCATCGCCTCGGCTACCATGTCGGGAATCGCATCGTAGAACTTGTTCGACGCCTCGCGGGTCTGGAAATAGATGTCGGGGTTCTGGGCCGTGCCGCGCGTAACGGGATGAGCCGGGTTGAGCGCTCCGGCACGGAACGCCTTCAGCGCGTCGCGGTCGAGCATCGCGGTCAGCGCCGCTTCGTCGATCAGCTCGATCTTCTGGATCTCGTGCGAAGTACGGAATCCGTCGAAGAAATGGAGGAAAGGAACGCGTGCCTTGAGCGACACGATATGCGCGATACCTGCCAGGTCCATCACCTCCTGCACGGACGAGGTGGCGAGCATTGCGAAGCCGGTCTGACGCGCGGCCATCACGTCCTGATGGTCGCCGAAGATCGAAAGCGACTGGGCCGCCAGCGCACGCGCCGATACGTGGAATACGCCGGGCAACAACTCGCCGGCGATCTTGTACATATTGGGAATCATCAGCAACAGACCCTGCGATGCCGTAAAAGTCGTAGTCAGCGCACCGCTTTGCAGCGATCCGTGCACGGCGCCGGCGGCACCGGCCTCCGACTGCATCTCGACTACCCGGACTGTTTCTCCGAAAATATTTTTACGACCTTGAGCGGCCCACTCATCGACAAGTTCCGCCATCGTCGAGGACGGAGTGATGGGGTAAATCGCCGCAACCTCCGAGAACATATAAGCTATGTGGGCTGCCGCGTAATTACCGTCGCATGTGATAAATTTCTTTTCTGCCATTTTTATCGGTATTAGATTGTACTATTTCAGCTGTGAAATCTGCCTGAATCGGCACAAAGTTAAAAATTCCAAACGAAAATTCCGCCATATTTCCGGACAAATATCGCAACGTACAATGTTATAAAAATAACAGTATCAACACCTTCTATCGAAACGCTTCAAAAACAAGGAGAAACGGCCATTCCATTTCGGAGCACGCTTTTTGCAAATAAAATCGTACCTTTGAAAAAATTTGCAACAACGTGATCAACTACCAGAAACATACGCTTCCGAACGGGCTGACGGTCGTCGTGAACCGCGACCGCTCGTCCAAACTGGCCGCCGTAAACCTGCTCTACAAGATCGGGGCCCGCAACGAGAATCCCTCCCGCACGGGCTTCGCCCACCTGTTCGAACATCTCATGTTCCGGGGCACGAAGGCGGTTCCCGACTTCGATACACCGGTACAGATGGCCTGCGGGGAGAACAACGCCTTCACCAACAACGACTACACGGACTTTTACATCACCCTGCCCAAGGACAACATCGAAACGGCCCTCTGGCTCGAAAGCGACCGCATGACGGGACTCGACATCTCGCAGGAAAACCTCGAAACCGAGAAACGGGTTGTCATCGAGGAGTATAAACAACGATACCTCAACCAACCCTACGGCGATATGTCGATGCTGTTGCGGGCCCTGGCCTACCGCGTGCATCCCTACCGGTGGGCGACGATCGGACTTTCGCCCGATCACATCGCCGGAGCCTCGCTCGACGAAGTGCGCGATTTCTACCGCCGTTTCTACCACCCGTCGAACGCCATTCTCTCCATCTCGGCAGATATCCCCGAAGAGCGGACGATCGCCCTGTGCGAAAAATGGTTCGACCCGATCGCGGACAATCCGCAACCTGCGGCATCGCTTCCGCAGGAACCGCCGCAAACCGAATCCCGACGGGAGGAGGTCGAACGCAACGTACCAGCCACGATGATCGTACTGGCTTACCACATAGGCTCGCGCACTTCTCCGGACTTCTTCCTGGGCGATATGACCTCCGACCTGCTGGCAGGCGGAGAATCGGGACGCCTCTATCAGCATCTGGTCAGAGAACAGCGGCTGCTGGGAAGCGTCAATGCCTACGTTTCCGGAGAAGTCGATCCGGGGCTTTTCGTCTTCACGGCCCAGTTGCTGCCCTCGACCACCGTCGAACAGGCCGAAGCAGCCCTGTTGCGTGAAATCGAAATCCTGCAAACGGAGAAGATCGACGAATACGAGCTGGAGAAGATCAAGAACAAATTCGAAGCGAATACCCTGTTCGGCGAGCTTAACGTGATGAACAAGGCGATGAACCTCGGCTTCTACGAGATGCTCGGCGATCTGCCCCTCATCAACCGGGAAGTGACGATCTACCGTTCGCAAACGGCCGAACAGATCGCCGACTTCAGCCGCCGCACGTTCCGTCCCGAAAATCGTTCCACCCTAATCTACCGAGCCAAACAATGAAACAACCGCCCCTGATCACTCCCCGCGAGGTCGATGTACCCCGCGCCCAGCGCCATACGCTCCCGAACGGAGCCTCCCTCTACGCCATTCCGTCCGACGATTTCGAAGTCCTGCGCTTCACGTTCGTCTTCCGCGCCGGATCGTCGATGCAGCACGCGCCTTTCGCAGCCTCCGCGACGGCCAATATGTTGAGCGAAGGCAGCCGCGACATGACGGCCCGGCAAATCGCCGAACGGCTCGATTTCCACGGTTCCTACTTCGAAGTCAATGTCGATCGGGACTACGTATATATCAGTTTCAGTTCGTTATCGAAATTTTTCGGCCCGACCCTCGAAGTCGCGGAACAAATCCTCCTGCAACCGCTTTTCCCGGAGGACGAATTGCGTGCCTATTGCGAAAAACGCAAGCAGACCCTCACGATCGAACGGCGCAAGGTCGATACCGTCGTGCGTGAAATCTTCGCCGAAGCTCTCTTCGGCGACAAACATCCCTACGGCATCTCCTATCCCGAGAAAGATTACGACACGCTCACGCGTGCAGACCTGGAATCACTCTACCGCCGACTCTATACGGCCGAAAACTGTCTGGTCGTATGCAGCGGCCGCATCGGGGAGGAGGAGTTGCAAGGCATCGGCGCCCTGGCCGAAAAACTCCCCCGTGCCGACCGCAGCGCCACAGCCGATTTTCCGGCTCCCCGCAGCGAAGCCTATCGTTTCGTCGAAAGGCCCGACGCCGTGCAATCCTCGCTGCGCGTAGGGCGTCTGCTCTTCACCCGCACACATCCCGATTTCGTCGGGATGCAGGTCGTCGCTACGGTACTGGGCGGCTATTTCGGCTCGCGGCTGATGCAAAACCTGCGCGGCGAGCACGGTTACACGTACGGCGTGGGTGCCGCCATGGTCAATTTCGAGCGGGAGGGTTACCTGGGAATCGCTGCCCAGGTCGGAGCCGAGGTGACGGCCCCGGCACTTCGGGAAATTTACAACGAAATCGAACGGCTGCGCCGGGAGCCGATGCCCGAAGAGGAACTTTCGCTGGTGAAGAACATCATGACGGGCGAGGTGATGCGCATCCTCGACGGACCGTTCGGCATCGCCGACGTGACGATCGAAAACCTCCTCTGCGGCACGAACAACGGTGTCATCGAAGAGAACATCCGCCGGATACAGGCAATCACCCCGGCCGAGGTACAACGGCTGGCCGTCAAATACCTCCGCCGCGAAGATCTTATCACGGCCGTCGTGGGAGCGGTCAATCCAAAGCATGAGATTTAACGGGAAACGACTTCCTTCCATAAAACGCATACGGAATTATCCACTTTGATCTTGTATAACTATGTAACATAAAGATACGAAAATTATGGAAAGTAGGGCTTTCTCCCTACTTTTTTCTATAAATCATACAATGTTTCTTCTAATGTTTTTTCTTGTCTCTTTAATTCCTCCAAGTCTCTTTTCCTTTGCTTTATAATCTCCTTTCTCTTACGCTGTTCTTGTATTGGGATGTATTCAATTAGATAATTTTTGAATTTATCTTGGCTAATCGAAAGTTTTGAAGTCCCGTCTTTTAAGCGGCTTGTTATCTGCTTTCTTATTGACATAAAATAGAAAGAATAGTATTCCAAATCTAACGGGAATTGTATGTGATTCCTTTCTTGGAGTATTAGGCATAACGTACTTGCCATAAATTTGCCATTTACGTAATGGCATCTTCCGAGTGAACCTTCCGAATTATTTGCGTATATTATAGCCTCTCCTTCCATTTGGTACATATTATGTTTCTTCCATTTTTCAGAAGCCGTAATAAAGTCATATTCTCCATCTTCCTCGCCATCCTCTGATTGTAATTCACCTGTTTGTATAGTAAATAGCGTTGAAATAGGATAATAATTCATTTGCCCTTTATGCTCAACAAATCCATAAGGTACTAAAGTATCACCATTATATATAAGCCTTTTTTCGCAAACGTCATATATTTCTTTTGATGAGTTAATTACATCATATATTGCATCTTCTATTGCATTCCATCTTTTGTATTTATCCACCCGACCTTTATGTTGTACACTAACAAGGCCATCGTCTACCAAATCATAAAAAAGCACTCGGTCATCTTTGCGATGACCGCCACTATCTTTAGTGAACCCAAATATAGAGGTATATACTGTTCTACCTTGTTCTCTGAATGTAGACAGGGGTAGTTTTATCACAAAATCTAAACGTGCCATCTTTAATACATCCTCAGTTCCACTCCCCACGTTTTTATTCAATGTTATACTCGGCATAACGATTATTAGTTTCCCATTTGGCTCCAACAACTCTAATGCTTTATATACAAACTGTATAGGTAAATTTTTCTCATACGGTGGATTTATAATACATTTTCTCGGCTTGTATGTTCGCTTAAATTCACTATATATTTTAGAACCAACTTCAATCAAGCTATTGCCAAATATCATATTACTTCGCCCATCCCCGTGCAAAAACATATTCGAACAAGCAAGGGCAAATAATGTCCTGTCTATCTCAAAACCATATAATTGATGCCTGTGTATGCGTTCTATTAGCTCATCGTTCCCCTTAGCAAGTTTAGACATAACCTCCATTGCCTCCATCAAAAAGCCTCCTGTACCTGTGCAAGTATCAAGGACAATATCATCTACGCTTAATCTTGCAAGCCTTACCATCAGATGTTTTATATGGTCTGGAGTTAGGATTATGTTCTTATTGTCAATCTTACCTGCTCTTGAAAGGAAAATCTTATACGCTTTTCCTAATATGTCTTGTTTTTCGTCAAACTCAAAAGGGGTAAATATGTTTTTTTCAATTTTTGATATGAGCTCTTTATATGGTTTCAATTCGTAATCTATGTCTAAAATAAAAGCAAATTGGCCCTTCCAATTTATCTCCTTTGAATAGCTATTGATTCTATTGTTTATTTGATTGACGATTGCTTCTATTATAGCCTTGTTTAAGTTGTGAGATTCAATAAGTTTGTATTTTGAAGTATCCTGCTGCTCTTTTGTGGGTGCTTGTATATTCTTGTATGTTATTCTAAAGTTAGTATCTTTAAGTGCTATCATGAGACCGGCAAAGAACAAACTACGTTCTGTGTCCTTTATCTTCATCGGCTCATGAAACGTATTATTCAATTCTGATAAAATAGTGTGTAATTTTTCATCAGAAATGCAGTCTCCAATTTTTTCCTTCCTATATATCTTCCTTAATGATTCAAGCGGAAGTAGCTTCCAATTAGTGTCTATTTCCTTGTATTTCCCTCCATTAAATTTGATGAATAATGAAGACTTGTACGTTCCTATTGTCTGTCCGGATATTGCAATTGCAAGAATATCTTTATCTATCTTATTGACCTTTGCGTAAAATTCAACTTCCTCGCAAGCGGCTTTATAATCATCCGCTTTCGCCTCCACGATAATCACAAAATCCTCATTCGCATTATCTCTAAAGAAATCGGGATAACCTTTATATCCCGTGCCTTTCTTTGATTTGAATCCGTAATGGGACGGTATGGCTGATTTTTCTATAAATGCTCCATTTCCGTAAAACTCTCTGAATATGTTTTCGGTTATAGTCTCACTTTTACTCCCTCCCCTCATTTGTAAATTATTATTCTTCATACCGTTATACTATTGCGAGTTCAACAAGTGAGGTAAAAGCCTCGTTATTATCCCTGTGGTTAAGACGGTAGTAGAACTCCGTCACATACTTCTGTATATACTTGACTGATACGTTATGGAACACTCCATATACGCGTCGTTTGAGTATCGCCCAAAAACTTTCTATACCGTTGGTGTGGATTCCATCTCCGAGAGAGTATGTTACAGTATGGTCTATTTTAAGACGGACGAAGTTGCGTTCATTCTTCTTGTCAAGAATGTTGTACCCTGAGAATTGGTCTGTCATAACAGTATTGTTGCCCTTGCATACTTTTTTGAGAACGGCGAAAAGTTGTTTGCCATTCAATTGTTTTCCCTCTTCATTATTATAATTGGCGACAACTGCGTGAACCTTGCCCGTGTTGCGCCCCTTTACACCGATTCCAGGTGTTTTCGATGTTCCGCAGCCTCTTTTCGGCTTGTTGTCCTCATCGTCCGAATGGTCGTTATTTTTGCGAGGCTTGCCGCCTAACATAAGTCTCGTCTATCTCCACGACTGCCTCGAATGTTTCCTTGTATTCCTCTTTCTCCATCGCCTTACGTATCTGCTGGAGCATACGCCACGCTGACTGATAAGAACCCATGCCCAACTCCCTTTTCAACTGCAAAGCAGATATTCCTTTTCGGGACACAAGAACGAGATTCATAGCATACAGCCACATACGTAAATCAAGATGCGTGTTCTCGAATATCGTACCCTTCAATGCGGAAAACTCGCTCTTGCAGTTATTGCAATACAGGAAACGATGATTATACTTTTGATGGTATATGCCTTTGTGTACGCTTCCGCATTTCGGACAGACATAGCCGTCTTTATACTTGGCCGCAACAATGAAATCTATCGCGCTGTTCTCGTCAGGGAACCTCTTTGTAAACTCAAAGTATGTCATATCTCTTTGCTTTTGATAATGCAAAGGTACGACTTTATTTCGGATTATACAAGATTAAAGTAGATAATTCAGAAATATATTCCGTTCGCATCCACCCACCGTGTCAGTTCGACGAAATCGGCGACCGAAAGCTGCTCGGCACGCTGCGTGAAGAAGGGATGTTCCGCCCCTCCGAAATCGCCGAAAGCCGCCCGCAGGGAGTTGCGCAACATCTTGCGGCGCTGGCCGAACGAGGCCTTGACCACGCGGACGAACAACCGTTCGTCGCAGTCGAGCCGGTCCACTCCGTTGCGGCGCAGACGCACGACGGCGCTCTTGACTTTGGGCGGCGGATTGAACACCGTTTCATTGACCGTAAACAGGTACTCTATGTCATACCATGCCTGCAACAACACGCTCAAGATGCCGTACTCCTTCGAGCCGGGAGGCTCCGCCAGACGCACGGCGACCTCTTTCTGGATCATCCCGACGCACTCCGGAATCAAGTCCCGGTTTTCGAGCACCTTGAAAAATATCTGGGACGAAATATTGTAAGGGAAATTGCCGATCACACGCAGTCCTTCGGGAAACAGCGTCCGCAAATCCATTTTCAGGAAATCGCCCTCCATAAGGCGGGGTGTAAATTCGGGATAATGCGCATGCAGATACGCCACGCTTTCGGAGTCTATTTCGGCGCCGTATGTCACGACATCCGTCCGTTTCAGCAAAAATCGGGTCAGAACACCCATGCCGCATCCCACCTCCAACACCGGCGCCGGCGCCTCGGCCGTACAGCCCGACAGGGCGTCGCAGATTTTGCGCGCTATGTTCAGATCGACCAGAAAATGCTGGCCCAAAGCCTTTTTCGCCCTGACTTCACCCACTCGGCAATCGTTTTACGGAATCCGGCGGCGCACCGCGCGCCGCCGCACGGCAAAGGTAACTATTTCGACGCGATTATTTGCGGCGACGGCACTTTTTTATTAATTTTGGAATCTGTAACACCATTCATCGTCATGGCCTACGACATCTTCATCAGCTATCGCCGCGACGGCGGCAAGGAGTTGGCGCGACCGCTCAAATCGGAACTGGAACT
>ENA-OUUV01000094-OUUV01000094.1-human-gut-metagenome-genome-assembly--contig:-NODE-94-length-62349-cov-10.644380_pt1 | contig 62349 bp, 63 predicted proteins | sample MGYA00237952_ERZ548838 | MGnify/ENA primary metagenome ERZ548838 (study PRJEB26490, sample SAMN05194705) | human gut metagenome | biome: terrestrial biome; feature: human-associated habitat; material... | reverse complement strand
TAATCTGATTAATCATAAATGAGGGGCAAAATACCTTTTGACCCTCATATCATATCATAGCATAATATCCAGGGGGATTCTATGATTTTTGTGTGTATTTTGCAGCACATATTTACATTTATATTTGCTGCACAGCGGAAAAAAATGTTGCGATATCAGTTTTTTGCGCTTATAATTTTTAATGAAAGAGTAGAAATTTAGAACCAATTACAAAAAGGAAAGAAAGAGCAGAGGTTATTATAAATGAAGATGAAAAAAACATGGAAGCGGGTTGTCGCTGCGCTTTTTGCAGTGACCATGGTGATCACAGGAATCCCGCAGACCACATATGCCAAGGAATACTGGCCGAAGGGACCGTCCGTAGAAGCAAAGAGCGCTATCGTCATGGAAGTCAATACGGGAACAATTCTATATGAGAAAAAGAGTCATACCAAGCATTTTCCGGCGAGTATTACGAAAATTATGACAACGCTGCTTGCCATAGAAAATTGTGATATGGATGAAAAGGTAACTTTTTCGGAGGATGCCGTATTTAAAAATGAGGGAAATACATCACATATTTCCAGAAATCTTGGGGAAAAATTGACCGTTGAGCAATGTATTTATGCAGTCATGCTTGAGTCTGCAAACGAATGTGCCTATGCACTCGCGGAGCATATAGGCGAAAAGCTTGGTGGTGATTACCGCACATTCATTGATCTGATGAACAAGCGGGCGAAGGAACTCGGATGTGTCAATACACATTTCAACAACTGTAACGGTCTGCCGGACGAAAACCATTATGTGTGTGCTTATGATATGGCGCTGATTTCTGCGGAGGCATACAAGAATGAGACATTCCGGACGGTATGCGGCAGTACAAGCTACACGATTCCAAAGACGAACAAATGCAAGGAACCCTATTACTGTCATAATCATCACAAGATGATTTATCCATGGCAGGGAGACGATTCCCAGCTATATGATTATTGTACCGGTGGCAAGACAGGGTACACGAATGTGGCACGAAATACCCTGGTTTCTTTTGCGGAAAAGGATGGAATCACACTGGTGTGCGTTGTGATGAAGGATGAAAAACCATATCACTACACAGACACCCGCAAGCTGTTTGAATATTGTTTTGACAATTTTAAGGCGCTGAATATTTTGGAAAATGAATCCAGCCTTACCAGTGATACGAAAAGTACCGGATTACAAAATACAAATTCCTCTTTTGTAAAACTGGACAAGGATGCTTATATTATTATGCCAAAGACTGCGGAATTTTCGGATGCAAAATTCGAAGAGGATAAAGAAATTGCAGGCACAGGCACGGTTGCAAAGCTGAAATATACGTATGCTGACCGTGTGGTTGGAAGTGCTGCAATCGTGACGACCGGAGCAAAAGTCGATAACAGTTATTTCGCACAGGATAAGAAAAGTAATCAAAAAGGCGAGGAGCGTGTGATATGGATCAAACCGATGCATATCGTGTTGGGAATTTTAGCCCTCGCATTGTTGATCGTGTTGATTTATTTTGCAAAAAGGTTTTATGACAATTTTTACAGAATTCAGCACAGATGGGAGTTGCGCAGAGATGAAAAAGAACGTTTTCGTGAAGTAAAGAAAAAGCGCTACCGCCGCAAAGACCGTATTTTTAAATAAAAAGATACAAGATGGAGTAAACGATGGCTTTGAGCAGTAAGAGAACAAGATTAACAGAGGAAGCTCTGGAAAAAGTTCATAAGTTAATCGATTCCCACGGAGGAATCGTGAAGAAAGAAGAGTTTGCAGATATCGATGTGGATTATCGCCGCATTCTGGATTTTGTGGAATCGGGAGAACTTGTAAGAATAAAAAACGGTTATTATACGGACCGCATGGACCGTTTTTCCGAGGAGGAGCTCATTGCACGGCTGTTTCCGGATGCGTGCCTGTGTATGGAAAGTGCGTTGTATGCGTATGGTTATATCCGTCAGAAACCATATGGATGGCATCTGGCTGTCGATAAAAATACGTCAAAATCCCGCTTTAAGATGGATTATCCGAAGGTGATTCCGTATTATACGGAGCCGGAGGCACTGGCACTTGGTGCAACCAAAATAGAGATCAACGATCTGACGTTTGGCATATATGACAAGGAGCGTGTGATCTGCGACTGCCTGAAATACGAAGGAAAACTGGAGCATGAGATTTTCAAGGAAGCGCTTCAGTCATACATAAAGGATGAGGAGAAAGACATCTCCATGCTCATGGAATATGCAAGGGCTCGCAAAGTTGTCAGTAAAGTGCAAAGCCTGATTGGAGTGTGGCTGTAATGAAAGTGGGAAGTGACGCGGCTGACACATTAAAAAAGCAGAGTGAGCTGCAGCAGATTCCGTTTGCCAATCTATTGTGGATTTATATGGCGGAGGATATGATGCAGCGCTTTTATCAGTCCTCTTACAAAGAGATTCTGTGGCTGGAGAATGATGAGTTTCTGGAAGAACGGGAAGACCTTACCCGTGCAGAAAGGCAGATCCGCTTTTTGTACAAACAAAGCGAGCGTTCCTGGCCCGAAGAAAAACTGGTTCCGGGACAGAAATTATCCATTCCGATGATGGCGCATCTGATTGAAGAAGTATTTGGAGAAAAGAATGTGCAACAGATTCGCTGGCAATGGGACATAGCGCAAAAAAGCGCGGATTATGAGGTGCATCTGACCGGAAATTACAAGGACATGGAAGTACCGTTTGTACTGGGTTTTCATACGATCACTACGGAGAACATTCATCCGGTTTCACGGGAGCGAAAGTATCTGGCAATCAAAGGAAAAGGAATTTCATATCTTACATATTCCATGGAAAGCCAGATCAGCCTGGACCTGTATGAAATCATGGCAAAGCTGGAACTGATTCAGGATATGGGATGTTATTACCGGACATATGAAATTCTGTGCACGCAGTCGCTCAGTGGGCGTTATGTGATCGATGAATTGCAGCGGCTTACGGAAAAACAGACAAAAGTGCGGAAAGAAACCCGCATTGCGCAGATTGCCGGTTATGCGGAATATGGATATATGCGCAAACGCTGGGAGCGCTACCTGCGAAGTCAGGGAGCTGCGGCAGTGCCATGGGCAGAAGCGCTTGCGCGCATTCTGACATTTCTTGAACCGCTGTGGCATTGCCTTTGTACCAATGAAATCTTCTTTGATGACTGGATGCCGGAGCTTGGAAGGTTCCTCGGATAATGAAACAGGAGTAAATGATGCTGGAAGAAAAGTTAAGAGAACTGGCACAATCGAATAGATATCCCTTTCATATGCCGGGACACAAACGTATGCTGGATGGCACGAATCCCTATGCGATTGATATTACGGAGATAGAGGATTTTGATAATCTGCACCACGCGGAAGGCATTATCAAGGATGCAGAAGATGCAGCTGCAAAAATGTATGGCGCAAAAAAAGCCTATTATCTTGTGAATGGAAGTACCTGTGGCATACTTGCTGCAATCAGCGCATCGGTGAAACGTGGCGGGAAAATTCTTGTGGCAAGAAATTGCCATAAGTCAGTCTACCATGCAATCTTTCTCCGGCAGTTATCGCCGGAATATGTGTACCCGGAGAATACGCATTATGGCATCCAGGGACAGATATTGGTAAAGGCAATCGAAAAGAAACTTGCGGAGTGCCCGGACATTCAGGCAGTAGTGCTCACATCGCCGACCTATGATGGTCTGGTGTCGGATGTAAAAAGCATTGCAGAAGTTGTACATCGGCGTAATATTACGCTCATCGTTGATGAGGCGCATGGCGCGCATTTTGGCTTTCATGAGGCTTTTCCGGAAAATGCGGTGGCATATGCGGATGCCGTCATTATGAGTGTACATAAGACATTGCCGGCGTTTACCCAGACAGCCGTGTTATGCCTATGTTCGGACCGAATCGATGAGAAAGAAGTGGAAAAGTATCTCGGAATTTATGAGACAAGTTCTCCGTCCTATGTGCTCATGGCAGGCATTGAACGAAGTCTTCGTATGGTTTCGGACGGTGGAAGAGAACTGTTTGCAACATATGTTGAAAAACTTTCCGGTTTTCGTGCAAGTGTCCGCGACCTGAAACATCTGGCTGTACCGGATGCAGGGGATTTTTTCAGGGAAGAAGCATATGCTTTTGATCCGGGGAAAATTCTGATTGTGACAAAGAATGGAATGAGCGGGCAGCAGTTACAGGAAATTCTGCTTCGGGATTATGCGTTACAGATGGAGATGGCAAGTGGAAATTATGTGGTGGCCATGACTTCGTTTATGGATACCGAGGAAGGTTTCCGGCGTTTGTCTCATGCGTTGCACGCGATGGATGCCCGCATGGAAGATACGGGAAAGGCGGCTTTTTCGCCGAAGGACATTTACCGGCAGCCAGAGAAACAGATGGAACCGTATCAGGCAGAAGAAGCAGCACATGGAAGCGTCAGACTTGAAGAAGCGGCTGGAAAGGTTTCCGCAGACTATATTTATCTGTATCCGCCGGGAATTCCGATGATCGTGCCGGGTGAGATTTTCACAGAGCCGATGATACAGATCGTACGACAGTGTCAGGAGGCAGGTCTTGATGTGGAAGGATTGCCGGAGACGGACACTATAAACATTGTGAAAAATGCGAGAATAGATTATAATTAAAAAGAGTGACTATTCAGGAGTCCGTGAAATAAGAAAAATTGATATGTCATGCTTGCATGTAAGTAGCAGTTTTTCTTATTTCACAGTGACTCGAATAGAGTCACCGCCCCACATATGAGCAAAATTAGCTGTGCAACAGCGAGAAAGCACGAGTATCGTGCGGTTTTGCGAATATGTGGGGCGGCCTGAATAGTCACCAAGAGGAGAAAAAATGGGCCGGATTTATTGTGTCATGGGAAAAAGTGCATCTGGAAAAGACAGCATTTACCATGAAGTTATGAAGCAGGAACCGGAGCTTTTGCCGATCGTTCCTTATACGACACGGCCGATTCGTCAGGGAGAAATCGAGGGAAGAGAATATCATTTCTGCGATGAAGCCAGGGTGGAGGAGCTGGAAAAAGCACATAGAATTATAGAACTTCGCGCCTATGATACGGTATACGGAATCTGGAAATATTTTACGGTGGCCGATGAGCATATTGATCTTGCCACGCAGAATTATCTGTATATTGTGACATTGGAAGGTTATGAGAAAATGCGCAGCTATTTTGGTACGGACAAAGTTGTTCCGATTTACATTGAAGTAGAAGACGGACAACGACTGATGCGTGCCATCGAGAGAGAGCGCAGGCAGGGGACACCGAAATACGAAGAAATGTGTCGGCGTTTTCTTGCGGATGCAGCGGATTTTTCAGAAGAAAAGCTCAAAAAAGCAGGGGTAGAGATCCGTTTTGTGAATGAAGATTTTGACACAACGGTGCAGGAAGTTGCTTCGTATATCCGAGGTGACATTGCTGCAGATTGAGAGGTTTCCCTATGGAGATGAAAGTAAACGATATCAGTCAGATCAGTCAGGTACCGGAAGCGGCAAAGACAGTGGAAGGGGATGGATCCTTTAAGTTTACACTGGCGAGTGCCATCACGGATGCGGATCTGCAGGCAAAAGTGGATGCGTTGTTAAACGATATTACCGCGCAGGGCAACCGCATTGCGCAGCATATGGATATCCGTGATATGAAGAAATACCGCGGACTGGTGAAAGATTTTCTCAATGAAGTGGTCTATCGTTCCCACAAATTTTCGCGTGAGAATTTTCTGGATCGCAGGGGAAGACACCGTGTATACGGAATCATTCGGCTGATCGATAAGAATCTCGATGAGCTGGCCAGTGAGCTGGTAGAAGATGAAAAGGATCATATCGCAATTCTTGACCGTATTGGAGAGATCAAGGGATTGCTTCTTGATATTCTGACATAACGGAGGTTATAAAATGGCAGGTTTTCATGATATTTTAGGACATGAGCAGATCATCGCACATCTGCAGAATGCAATTGAAGAAGATAAAGTGTCCCATGCGTATATTTTTAATGGGCCGGAGGCATCAGGAAAAATGATGCTCGCGGAGGCGTTTGCCATGGCACTGCAATGCGAGGGAGAGGGAAAGCGGCCATGTCTGGAATGTCGTTCCTGCAGGCAGGCGGCGGATCACAATCAGCCGGACATTATTTATGTGTCACATGAGAAGCCAAATACCATTGGTGTAGATGACATACGAACACAGATTAACAACGATATTGATATCAAACCATACAGCAGCCGCTACAAAGTTTATATTGTAGATGAGGCACAGAAAATGAATCAGCAGGCGCAGAATGCATTGCTCAAGACAATCGAAGAGCCGCCGGCATATGCGATCATCCTGCTTTTGACAACGAATGCAGACAGTTTTCTGCAGACGATTCTTTCCCGTTGCATTACCTTAAATTTAAAGGCGGTGAAGGAAGATAAAATAAAAGAATATCTTATGAAACATTATCAGATTCCGGATTATCAGGCCGATATCTGCGCGGCTTTTTCACAGGGAAATGTCGGAAAAGCCATTCAGCTTGCCTCTTCCGAAGAATTTGGTGAATTGAAGGCATCGGTGCTGCAGCTGATGAAGCGGCTGGAGGATATCGATCTCTATGAGATGACCGGTGCGGTAAAACAGATCGCAGAATACAAACTGAGCGTAAACGATTATTTTGATCTTATGATGATCTGGTTCCGTGATGTATTGTATCTGAAAGCAACGAACGATGTAGATGGCCTTATTTTCAAAGATGAGGTTTATGACATAAAGAAACAGGCAGCGAAGCGTTCCTATCAGGGAATTGAGACCATTCTGGAAGCGCTTGAAAAAGCAAAAATCCGCTTGAATGCGAATGTAAACTTCGATTTGGTCATCGAGCTGTTACTATTGACGATTAAGGAGAATTAGAATGATAAAAGTAGTAGGAATCCGTTTCCAGCGAGCCGGAAAAATATATTATTTTGATCCGCTTGATTATGATCTGGAGACAGCCATGCATGTAATCGTAGAGACCGCCCGCGGCGTAGAGATGGGGACGGTTCTGATTCCGCCGAAAGAAGTGGAGGATGACAAGGTGATTCAGCCTTTGAAACCGGTTATCCGTGTCGCGACGGACGAAGATGAAAAAGTCATGGAGCGTAACAAAGAAAAAGAGGCGGAAGCCTATGTGATCTGTAAAGAAAAGATTGCAAAACACGGATTGGAAATGAAGCTTGTAGCGGCAGAATATACGTTTGATAATAATAAGCTTCTGTTCTATTTTACCGCAGACGGAAGAATTGATTTCCGTGAACTGGTTAAGGATCTGGCATCTGTATTTCGCACACGTATTGAATTGCGTCAGATCGGTGTGCGTGATGAGACAAAGATGCTGGGAGGAATCGGTATCTGTGGAAGAGAGCTTTGCTGCAAATCGTATCTTACAGACTTTGTTCCGGTATCGATCAAGATGGCAAAGGAACAGAATCTTTCATTGAACCCGACCAAAATTTCGGGTGTCTGCGGACGTCTGATGTGCTGTCTGAAAAATGAACAGGACACCTATGAATATCTGAACAGCCGTCTGCCATCGGTAGGAGATTATGTAACGACTCCGGGTGGAATGAAAGGTGAAGTACAGAGTATCAATGTGCTGCGCCAGCTGGTAAAAGTCATTGTGGACAATGGCGAGGAAAAAGAACTGATCGAATATCCGGTGGATGACCTGCAGTTTACACCTAAGCGCCGTAAGGATGTGAAAGTGACAGAGGAAGAATTAAAAGAACTGGAAGGACTTGAAGATAGCGGAACAGAGACAGCAGAGGAAGAAAAACCGGAGCGTCCGGCACGCAATAATTATCAGCAGCGGGATAATCAGAACCGTGGAAACCGTTATAATCAGAATAATCGTGGGGACCGCTACAACCAGAATAACCGTGGAGAACGGGAAGACAGAAGACAGAACAACCGGGACCGAAGAAATGATTCCGAACGTTCCAACGATCACGGAAATCAGGGAGAACGCAGCGAACAGAACCGACACAGAAATAACGGACGTTACCGTCGAAATTACGACAGAAGAAATAATCAGGATGGACCAAACCGTGGAGAACAAAACAGAAGTGACAATTCATAGCCAGGAGAGGCTGGACGAACTGCATAGAAATGGTTACCATATCATTCAGGACCCGGGCAGATTCTGCTTTGGAATGGATGCCGTGCTTCTTTCCGGTTTTGCAAAGGTAAAGCGGGGAGAGCGGGCACTGGACCTTGGAACAGGAACGGGAATCATACCAATTCTTCTGGAAGCAAAGACAGCAGGAGAGCATTTTACAGGGCTGGAAATTCAGCCCGAGAGTGCGGATATGGCAGAACGCAGTGTCGCTTACAATCATCTGGAAGACAAAATTGACATTGTAACCGGAGATATCAAAGATGCTTCAAATATATTTGGGGCATCTTCTTTTGATGTGATTACGACAAATCCACCATACATGATTGGAAGCCATGGAATCAAGAATGACCGGGATGCCAAGACCATCGCACGGCATGAAGTACTTTGCAGTCTGGATGACATATTGCGGGAAAGTGCAAAAATGTTAAAGCAGGGTGGGCATTTTTATATGGTACATCGTCCGTTCCGTCTGGCAGAAATTTTCAGCAAAATGGTGGAATACCGCATTGAACCGAAACGTATGTGCCTTGTATATCCATATGTGGATAAGGAGCCGAACATGGTTCTGATCGAGGGACTTCATGGTGGAAAATCCCGACTTACGGTGGAAAAACCACTGATCGTATACAAAGAGCCGGGAGTCTATACGGAAGAAATCTATGAGATTTATGGGTATTAAAAATGCCGCGATGTATTCGAATTACATCGTGGCATTCATTCATTGTAAAGTTCCGGTTTTGCTACAGGAGATTGAAACAGTGCGATTAGAAGAGGTAATTTCAGAACCAGAAAGGGTATGAGTAGCTGTTGCGGAAGCATATCCTGTATTTCCTGACTTCCAACTGGATTTGTTTGTAACTTTCCAAGCAGATGAATTACTCTCTGCAGTTACAGAAGCAGTTGTACATGAAGAAGAACTTCCATTATAGGTAAAGGTTGCATGTACAGTAACATACCATAAGGTTGTGCCATTACCATTTACATAACGTTGTGTTTTACTTCCGCTTTTGGTTTGAGAAGATGAAAAAAGATTAATTTCAGAATTTGGAGTTTCACAAATTTCGGTTATACAGTAGAGATTGTCTGAAACAATTTCTTTAGAAATAGTAATTGTTTGGGCATGAATTATTTCATGCGGTATTATGGTGCATATAATTGATGATGAGAGTAATAAAGCGGTAATAAATTTGAAAGTTCGTTTCATTGAGAATCCTCCTCAAGTATAGTAATTTCTTTTTGAATAAAAGTATCTAATTCTTGTTTATGTTGTTGATGCATTTTAAAAACATATATGGAACAACACATGAGTACCAAACAGGTTATGATAATGCAAGCGGTTTTTATTTTCCAGGAAAGTTGTAAGTGTTTCTTTTGTTTGTCTAGTGATTGTTCGGAAAAGTAATTGGCAACTAATTCTTGTGGATCTCCAAATTGTAAAATAAGTTGTTCATAATTCAAAGGATTTTGTTGTTCTGCGAAACAGACAACAGCATTACGCAAATCGGAGATAAATCGCTCATCCTTTGTATGGTATTTTTTAAATTGCTTTTTTACCAATTTTAAATATTGGTTGATAATTTCATTTTTATTCATTATTTTCCCCATTTTCTTTTGTAATAGTATATTTTAATACTTTTTGGACAGCATTGGCGGTTGCATAGTAATCTTCTAATAGTTGTTTTAAATGAGTACGTCCAGAATCTTCTAAATGATAATATACATTTATTTGGCGACGTCCAACTTGTTTTTTGTAGTCTGAAATATAACCAGAATCAATTAGTTTATAGAGGGCGGGATATAAAGAACCAACGGGAATATTCAAATAGCCATCGGTTTGTTCTCTGATTAATGTTGATATTTCATAGCCATAATAATCTTGTTGATTAAGTAAATGTAAAATTAGTAATTCGACAGATCCACGTCGAAAGTTACTCTTGTTATTCATAAAAATCTCCTTATATATAGACCAAATTAAGAATATCTTAAATCGATTTAAAAATCAATATATAGAAAAACTAAATAGTAGTTGACGAAGATATATGCGTGTGATAATATTAAAATGTAACAAATAACTATATTAATACGCGGGAGGGTTGTCTATGAAGGTAAAAAAATTTTTGAGTAAGGTTGTTTTAACAGGAGTTTTAGGACTTAGTCTTGCAGTGCCAACATTTGCAGCTGCTAATGGAACCGACGAAGGGGCATTAACAAGAGGAACGACATCGTATATTGAATATGATATCCAACTGTATAGTGGAGTAGAAGCATATACGAATAGTACTGGAAACAATACTTATAAGGCAAAGGTTACGATGAATGAGTTTAGCGATTCAAAGGCAACAGGAATTGATGTATATACCTGTGATTCTACATCAATGAACCAAATTTCTAAATCGCGTTTGATAAGTAGGGGCGGAGAAGCAAATCTTGAAAATGTAATAAATTATCCTAATCAAACAATTCGAGCTGCATTTATGAAAAAGAACTTTAATGGTACAATTCATATTGAAGGTAAATTTTATGGAAATGGAATTTGATGATGTTTAGGAAATACTATGAAATTGTTTCGTATATCGGCCCGTTTACATTTGCAAATGGGCCGATATGCAAATGAGGTGATATCGAAAATGAAAAAACAAAATTCAGTGGGTTCTATGGTTTGGATCGATATAAAAAGAGGAATATGTAATAAGCGTTTTTGGATTGTAGAAGGAATTTTTGCAATTGTTTTTATAGCGTTGATCTTTTTACAAGCATATTATCCTATTGTTCGTTATCAAAAAGGATATGGATCTTTGGACTGGTTTGTAGATGGATTAACTATTACGGCAGAATCGGAAATAATATCAATTCTAGGACTACAACTTTTTGGAAATTTTTTCCCTTTTATTGGTGCACTTGCTTTTGCATATTCCATAATAGATGATTGGAAAGACAAATATTATCAGCAAATTATACAAAGGAATACATTAAAAAAATATTATTGGAGTCGTTTTTGCTCAAGTGGTATTATGGGGGGAATTTTAGCGGTTTCTGTATTTATATTGTTGATTTTTCTTGCCGAGATTGGAATTGATTACAATCCATTTATACATAACACAATACAATTTTTTAAAAAGGATATGCCAATGGAATACTCATATTCTATTTATTTTGGTGCTGTGTGCGTAACTGAAAATTGTGGTTTTATGGTATGGATGATACTTGGTGCCGTAAGCTTTTTCTTAGTAGGGACATTATTTGGTATGGTTGCAGCGCTTGTTGGTTTTCGGACAGACAATCGTGTCATGTTGTATGCCTCACCAGTAATTTTCGTTATGCTCTATGAAAAATGGATTTATGTAATGACTCTTTTACTGCATAAATGGTCTTTCATTTCAGATTTATTATCTTATTTTTACATAAGAGAAAATTATTCCTTTTTTGGATACGGAATATACTATTTTGTGCTTATATTCTTAATTGCTTTAATGGTAGTCATAGCAAAACGTATGGAACATTGTGTGAGCAACAGATATTTGGAGGAGGAAGAATAGGATGCTGATGAAACAAATAAAAATTATTCTCCAAAAACCCTCGCTACAAATAAAAATAGCACTTATTACGGCTCTTTTGATTGCGGCTTTGATTGAACAAATAGATATTACAACGGGATACATAAGTTCTACATATATGAATCAGGGAAGTATGACGGTTTTAGTATTATTAATGCATATACTTAGTTATTATGATTTTTATCAAAGTATCCTTTTCGTGGGATTTATATTGTTGATTCCAGATATTGTAAAAGGTGATTACCTTGAGAAAAAGGAACTTTTATGTTATGGCTCACGTATCAAATGCGCCAGATATGCAATTGAAAAAATAGTGATATTTTCTGCTTTATATGTATTTTGGTTTTTGTTTGTTGCAATAATTGTGGGAGGAATTGGTTTACACAATTTTTCTTTAGAATGGCCCAAATTTGTTGAGGTTATGCAAAGACAAATAGCAAGACTTGGTGTGGGGGCAAATGCATTATTAAATTTTCCGATTGGGATAATAGATTACCCGGAGCCAGTAGTCTTTTTACTTATGGTGATTCGGTGTATATTAGGCTTTTCTTTTCTTGGTTTATTTGCAGGTTTCATTACATATGTAACAAAAAAAGTACGCAATGGAATTGGAAGTATAATTATTCTTGCGGCAATTTCCTGTTATGTAAGATTGGATATGGGTGGCGTTTTTTATTATTGGAATAATTTAAAGCCAGAAGGTCAGAGAAAAAGTGCATTATATTTGTCAAAATATACGATTCAACCGCTTTTTACAACGTGTAAAATAGACGATAGCTTCATGCCATGGATGAAGTATGGCATTGTTGCCGGAATCGTATTATGCATACTGGCAGCCATTGGAATTCTATTTTATTATAAGAAAGGAGATTTGGGCGATGCGGATCGAGATGAATAATATAAATAAAACAATAAAGGGAGTTCCGCTTCTGTTGGATATTAATCTGACCTTGGAATCTGGTCATATATATGGTTTTACCGGGGACAATGGCAGCGGTAAGACTGTATTGTTTAAGGTGTTATTAGGATTGATGCACAAGACGTCCGGAACTATTTTAGTGGATGGCGTGGAACAGAAAGATTTGATGCAGGATGTTGGCTTTATTATTGAACGTCCAGAGTATATTCCATATTATTCTGCAAGGAAAAATTTACAAATTGTGGCATCATATCATAAAATAGCGGATAAGTATCGGATTAGCACAGTATTACGGATGTTTGGCTTGCAACCAGAAGACAAAAAAGCAGTTGGAAGATATTCACTTGGTATGAAACAAAAATTGGCACTTGCAATGGCGTTTCTGGAAGATCCAAAGGTGCTTGTGTTGGATGAACCATTAAGTGCGCTAGACGCAGATTCTGTTGCTGATGCTCGAAAACGTATTTTGAAGGAAAAGGAAAGGGGAAAACTGATACTTATTGCATCACACTATTCGGAAGATATTAAAGAATTATGTGATGAAGTATATTGTATGAAAAAAGGTCGAGTGGAGGAAAAGCCACAAGAATAATATATAATTCAAAAAGAATTATGAAAAGCATAAACAATGTATGAAATCTTGCCCGAATCCCTTGACGCAAAACGGTTGCCGACTTACAGTTATTAATAGGATAAATGTACCTGCAGGACTGCAAGTACAAGGAAATGGAGGAAGCGGCCTTGGGTAAGGTAATAGGAATAGATTTAGGAACAACAAACAGCTGTGTTGCAGTTCTGGAGAATGACCAGCCAGTTGTGATCACAAATGCGGAAGGCTCACGTACGACGCCTTCCGTTGTTGCATTTACAAAAAATGGAGAACGTCTGGTAGGGGATACGGCAAAGCGTCAGGCTGCCGTCAATGTAGATCGGACCTTTTTTTCCATCAAGAGAGAGATGGGCACCAATTATCGTGCGAAGATTGATGGGAAACAGTATACACCACAGGAAATTTCTTCCATGATTCTGCGGAAGCTGAAAAAGGATGCAGAAGAGTATCTGGGAGAGACGGTTTCAGATGCGGTCATTACGGTTCCGGCGTATTTTAACGATGCGCAGAGACAGGCAACAAAAGATGCCGGACGAATTGCAGGATTAAATGTACTGCGTATTATCAATGAGCCGACATCTGCAGCGTTGGCATATGGACTCGACCATGGACAGCCACAGAAAATACTTGTGTATGATCTTGGCGGAGGAACATTTGATGTTTCGGTGATCGAGATTGGAGATAACCTTATCGAAGTACTTGCGACAGCTGGAGATAACCATCTCGGAGGCGACGATTTTGACGCTCGTGTTACAGATTATCTTGTGATGGAATTTCTGCATACACAGCACATTGATCTGCGCAAAGATGCGACAGCGATGCAGCGTGTCCGGGAAGAAGCAGAAAAAGCAAAGAAAGTATTATCGTCCTCTTCGACAACCAGTATCAATCTTCCTTTTATCACTACGGTAAAAGGAGAACCAAAGCACATGGAAATGACACTCACACGGGCAAAATTTGATGAATTGACAAGAGACCTCGTGGAGCGTACACGCGGTCCGGTGCAGCAGGCGTTAAGTGATGCCGGAATTACGGCAGCAGATCTTGGCATGGTTCTTCTGGTCGGCGGATCTACCCGTATGCCATCCGTATACGAGGAAGTTACAAGAATCACGGGCAGGGAACCATCAAGGAATCTGAATCCTGACGAATGCGTAGCTTTAGGCGCAGCCGTACAGGGTGGCAAGTTGGGAGGTGCACTGGTTGCAGGTTCCTCCGCAGCAGAAATCATTCTGATGGATGTAACACCGCTTTCGTTGTCAATTGAAACGATGGGTGGAATATCCACAAAACTGATCGACCGTAATACAACAATCCCGACAAGGTACAGTAAAGTGTTTACAACTGCATCAAATTTCCAGACTTCTGTGGATATAAAAGTTCTACAGGGAGAGCGGCAGTTTGCCAAAGACAATAAATTACTGGGACGTTTCCAGTTGCGGGGCATTAAGCCGGCACCGGCAGGTGTGCCACAGATTGAAGTGACATTTGATATTGATGCAAACGGAATTGTGCAGGTGTCTGCAAAGGATTTGGGTACCGGAAGACATCAGGAAATCACAATTACTGCAAGTTCCAATCTGTCTGATGCGGAGATTGAGCGTGCCATCCGTGATGCAGCAGAGTATGAAGCGACCGACGGACAGCGTAAGGCTTACATTGACAGCCGGAGTGAAGCCGACACCTTGATTCGTCAGGTAGAGAATGCTTATAAAGAAAAGAAAAAAGGCATGGATGGAGCCAAAAAGCGTCAGATCAAGAGCAGCCTTTCTTATCTGAAGAAACTTGTGAGCCACACCAAGCCCGGTAATGTAACAGAAGAGCAGTCCGCAGAGATCCGCCGCGCCACGGCAGAACTTCGTACGGCTGCAACAGAAATTCTGTAATTTATTCCAGTTGTCCGTCGACAACGTGAACTGCATATTTTTTTAAATCGACTTTACCATTAAGAACCTCGATTCCATCTGCCCTGAGGCGGTTTGCCTGTTCATCAGCTCCGCCAAACGCAAATGCGCCGGATAATTCGCCTTTGGCATTTACGACGCGATAGCAAGGGATTTCGGATGGATTGGGGTTTTTGTGTAATGCATTTCCGACAGCGCGGCACATCTTTTTATTTCCGGCGAGTTCAGCAATCTGACTGTAAGTGGCAACTTTTCCTTTCGGTATCTGTTTGACGGCTTCATAGATCCGTCTGGTAGGATTGTTTGTCACGATCGCATAACTGTCGGCAATCATATTTTTAATCGCATCATCCGGAACGGTGCCGTCGAGAATGATGGTATTCCAGTTGTCTTTATTCTGGTGCCATCCCGGTATGACGGACGCAAATGCATCTCTCCAAAAATCACGCCATGCAGGGGAGACTTTTACATTCAGGTTTATGAAACCATCCTTCTCATAGGTCCATAAGAAGGCTTTATTACTGCCTTTTACCCGCACAAGCTGCCAGTTCGGATCATGAAAAGGCGCCTGCTGATAGGTGTCTGGAAATGTAAGTGCATAAGTTAATGCTTCGGATCTTGTGCGCATAGTTGCCTCCCGTAATTGATATATTTTTATTAACTATTATTCAGTTACTGCTTTTAGTATAAGTCGCCGGTAGCCCAATGCGCAACAGGATCGACAAATAAGATTACCAATTTCATTATCTTGCACATCGGGAATGCATTCGTTATAATGATTTGTAGTGCATTTAAGGAGAAAGAAAATTATGAAAATGAGGAAATTTTTGATGACAACTTTATGTGTGACGATGCTGGCAGGATCTCTTTGGGGATGCGGCTTTGGCACAAAAACCCGGGAAGCGGATATTCCTGTGGAAGTTCAGGAATCCCAGGAGGAGACAGAGGAAAATACACAGATTGAAATAGAGACGGAAACACAAGTCCCGACGGAGACAGAAACTGAGACACAGACACAGGCCGAAACAGAGGCACCGGAAGAAACGGAGAGCGAGACGGCGGATAATGCGCATACAAAACATTTGATCGCAATCGATGCAGGGCATCAGAAGACCGCGAATACCGATAAGGAACCAGTGGGACCGGGCGCAACGGAGAAAAAGGCAAAAGTTGCAGGCGGAACACACGGTGAGACCAGTGGACTGGCAGAGTATCAGCTTACCTTGCAGGTAGCATTGAAATTACAGAAAGAATTGGAAAGCAGAGGGTATGAAGTGTTGATGATTCGTACCTCAAATGATGTTAATATTAGTAATGCGGAGCGTGCACAGATGGCAAACGATGCCAATGCAGACGCTTTTATCCGTATCCATGCAAACGGTGCGGAGAATACTTCTGCCAATGGTGCGATGACGATCTGTCAGACGTCTTCGAACCCATATAACAGTGCGTTGTACAGTCAGAGTAAGGAGCTGTCGACGGATGTACTGGATAGTCTGGTAAGTGCCACCGGCTGCAAAAAGGAGCGCGTGTGGGAGACCGATACGATGAGTGGAATCAACTGGTGCCAGGTGCCGGTTACGATTGTTGAGATGGGCTATATGACGAATCCGACAGAAGATGCGCTGATGGCAACGGAAGATTATCAGTATAAAATTGTAGATGGAATTGCAAATGGAATTGATCAATTTATGGAGCAGTAAGGAGTAGAGATGGGAGTACAGGATGATACAGAGAAAGTGCTTCGTGCACTTCATGTGATGTTGGCGAAAGGCGAACAGTATCCGAAAGAGCCGAGCAAGGTAATTGTTGATAAGCAGCAAATGTTAGATTTATTGAGTGCGTTAAATCAATGCATGTATCAAATGCAGGAGAAGTACGAACTGACAAAAAGCAGTCGCGACAAAGCAGAGAGAGATTTCCGCAAGCAGGGAGACACTATTATCATGGATGCCAGCCACAAGGCAGAAGATATCTATGCGGCTTCGGTAATGTATATGAATGAAGCCTTGAATCATATGCGCGATATTATGAAAGAATCAAATGAGAATGTTTCCAAAATCTATGCGGATCTGAATGAAAAAATGGATATAGAACAGCGCCGTATCAAGACAAATCAGCTGGAGCTGAAAAGTCAGATGCAGGATCTGGTCGATACAGAGAAATATCTGAAAATCATAGAGGAACGTAATAGGGAACTTGAAAAGCAGAAAAATGAAGGCAAACCAGAAGAAGATGAGGAAGTTTCTATTTATGCGAACCGTCAGACGGAGATCAAAATTAATCAGGAATATCTGGATAAGCTGGGACTGTCAGTAATTGATGAGACGGAAAAAGAAGTGGAAGCGGACAAAGGTGTAAGTTATGCGGACGATGACGACGAGGAAGATGAAGAATTGAAAAAACTTCAGGCAGAAATCCGTGTAAATCTGGATGCTGATTATTTCCAGTGGAAAGAGGAGCAGGAAAAGGGAGAAGAAAGAGCGGATTCCGGCAAGACAAAAGAGAAAACAGATGGAATACAGAAGGTGTGGAAAAATCTGATAGGAGGACATCAGCATGACGATTCTGGTATGTGATGACGACAAAGAAATTGTTGAAGCAATTGAAATCTATTTACTGCAGGAGGGCTTTTCGGTAGAAAAAGCATACGACGGGGAGCAGGCGATTGAGATATTGAAAAAGAAGTCCATTGATCTGATGATCATAGATGTGATGATGCCGAAACTGGATGGTATACGTGCAACATTTCAGGTGCGGAAAACGAGCAGTATTCCAATTATTATCCTTTCAGCAAAGACGCAGGATACGGATAAAATCCTTGGTCTGAACGTAGGAGCGGATGACTATGTCTCCAAGCCGTTCAATCCACTGGAGCTGGTTGCAAGGGTCAAATCCCAGTTGCGCAGATATACAACATTGTCGAATGGTGCACCGGGAGAGACGATATATGAAGAGGGCGGCCTGGTCATCAATGATGATTTAAAGAAGGTTACCGTTGATGGTGAGGAAGTAAAGCTCACACCGATTGAATATAACATCCTTCTTCTTTTGATGAAAAATAAAGGAAAGGTTTTCTCTATCAGCCAGATATATGAGGCAATCTGGAATGAGGAGGCAATCGGAGCAGACAACACGGTTGCAGTACATATCCGTCATATTCGTGAGAAAATCGAAATCAATCCAAAGGAGCCACGTTACCTGAAAGTTGTGTGGGGCGTTGGATATAAAATAGAGGCGGGGGTATAGCCGCCTATGAAGGAATATTCAAATGGAATCAAAGGCGCGGCAATCGTGATCCATCAGATGTTCTTTGTGTTGATGGTATGTTCTTTGTATGGGGTCGGATATGATATCGCACACCATATCAAAGGAATAGCGGGACTGAGTACGTTGATCGTTATTGGATTGGTGGGCAGTTTTGTGATGCTGGCATATCTGACAAGTGTTACGGGAAGGCATGGAGCCGATGACCCTGAGGTGTATCTGAACTTTGCGGATCGGATTTATACGGATATTCAGTTGCTGGTATTTGGCTTTTTACTATATAGAGCAATTTATGTATGCCGGGGAATTGGAAGAATGGATTTCGAATTTTCCGGACTGCTTGTGGCGGTGGGAACTCTCGGCTATTTGGCTGACGTTGTCTTTCTGTTTTTCTATCTGAGCATTGTGCGCAAGGCAAAAAGCAATACACTTTTGACACACAGCCTGATTTATCAGGGGATTGTATTTGCCCGGGAAGTGATATCTTCCAAACAAAATCCGCGCTATTATACCCGTAAGGCAAGAGAGCGTTATGAGATACAGAATGCAATCGAGGAGATCTCCAAAGGCGCATTGGATACCACATTGAATGTGGATGATTTTCAGGGGCAGGAACGGGATATTGCCATCGCGGTAAACAGTATTCGTGAAGGACTGAGTGAGGCCGTCATGGAGCGTATAAGAAATGAGCGCATCAAAGCGGATCTTATTACTAACGTATCTCATGATATCAAGACGCCGCTTACCTCGATTGTCAATTATGTGGATCTGCTCAAACGTGAAAACTTGGAAAATGAAAATGCACGGAATTATATCCGCATCTTAGATGAAAAGTCCCAAAGACTCAAGCAATTGACAGAAGATCTCGTGGAAGTGTCCAAGATTACTTCGGGAAATGTGCATCTGGAGATGCAGACAATCGATATGGTGGAACTGATCTACCAGACAGGCGGAGAATTTAACGAGCGTTTTGAAGCAAGAGGCCTTACGATTGTGACAAAACTTCCGAAGCAGGCGGTACTTGTCAATGCGGATGGGCGTCAGCTGTACCGTGCAATTGAAAATTTATACACAAATGCTGCAAAATATGCATTGGAGAACACGAGGGTGTATGTGGAGCTTGAAGTTGAAGATACCACAGCTGTATTTACCATAAAGAATATCTCAAAGAATCCACTGCCGGAGAAGCAGGAAGGTGGGAAGGATCTGACAGCCCGTTTTGTCCGGGGGGATGTGTCACGTACCACGGAGGGAAGCGGACTTGGCTTATCCATTGCCAAAAACCTCACGAATCTTATGGGTGGCGAGTTTAAGATTCAGACAGATGGGGACCTGTTTATTGCAAAAATTCAATTTGAAATTCTGAACAACTTATAAAATCTGTGGGAATGCTTGATTTCAGAGCGGGCAACAGATATAATTCAAACTAACTGGTTTAGATACGTACAAGGAGGAAAAAAATGAAACTTTATGAAAATGGCGCATATCTGATTCAGGGAAAAGACATAGTAATCAATTCCCCGGAAGCTGTTGCAGCAGTAGCAAGTAAGACCGGAAAGCAGATTTCTGCAGAAGAAGCAAAGAAAGAAACCATCGCTTACGGCATTTTAAAAGACCATAATACATCTGGGAATATGGAAAAACTCCAGATTAAATTTGATAAACTGACATCTCACGATATTACATTCGTAGGTATTATTCAGACAGCACGTGCATCCGGACTTGAGAAATTCCCGATTCCATATGTACTGACAAACTGTCATAACAGTCTTTGTGCGGTAGGAGGAACCATCAATGAAGATGATCATATGTTTGGACTGACCTGTGCAAAGAAATATGGCGGAATCTACGTCCCACCACATCAGGCAGTTATCCATCAGTTTGCAAGAGAGATGCTTGCCGGCGGTGGAAAGATGATCCTTGGATCGGACTCTCATACACGTTATGGTGCACTTGGAACCATGGCAGTCGGAGAAGGTGGACCGGAGCTGGTTAAGCAGCTTTTGAACAAGACATACGATATTGATATGCCAGGTGTTGTAGGTATTTACCTGACTGGTGAGCCAATGAAGGGCGTTGGTCCACAGGATATCGCACTTGCAATTATCGGTGAAGTATTTGCAAATGGATTTGTTAAGAATAAAGTCATGGAGTTTGTCGGACCTGGTGTCGCAAACTTAAGCGTGGATTACCGTATCGGTGTTGACGTAATGACAACAGAGACAACCTGTCTTTCTTCTATCTGGAGAACAGATGACAAGGTAAAAGAGTTCTATGAGATTCATGGAAGAGAAGAAGACTATAAGGAGTTGAATCCGGGTGAAGTTGCATTCTACGACAGCTTTATCGAGATTGACTTAAGTACCATCAAGCCAATGATCGCTATGCCATTCCATCCAAGCAACACTTACACGATCGACGAGCTGAATGCAAACCTTATGGACATTCTTGATGACTGTGAGAAGCGCGCACAGGTCAGCTTTGATGGAAAGGTGAAGCTGGATTTGAAGAGTAAAGTAAAGAATGGAAGACTTTATGTTGATCAGGGAATTATTGCCGGATGTGCCGGTGGTGGATTTGAGAATATCTGTGATGCTGCTGATATTTTAAAGGGAGCATCTATCGGAGCTGATGAATTTACGCTTAGCGTATATCCTGCATCTACTCCAATTTATATGGAATTAGTAAAGAATGGTGTTGTAGCAAACCTTCTTGCTACCGGAGCCATCGTAAAGACTGCATTCTGCGGACCATGCTTTGGTGCCGGAGATACACCTGCAAACAACGCATTTTCTATCCGTCATTCTACACGTAACTTCCCGAACCGTGAGGGATCTAAGGTACAGAATGGTCAGGTGGCTTCTGTTGCACTTATGGATGCACGTTCTATTGCAGCAACTGCAGCAAATAAGGGATATCTGACATCTGCAGCAGACATGGATGTAAACTTCTCAAAACCAAAGTATTTCTTTGACAAGACAATTTATGAGAATCGTGTATTTGACAGCAAGGGTGTTGCAGATCCAAGCGTTGAGATCCAGTTTGGTCCAAACATCAAAGACTGGCCGGCAATGAGTGCATTACCGGAAAATATGGTATTGAAAGTTGTTTCTGAAATTCATGATCCGGTTACAACAACCGATGAACTAATTCCTTCCGGTGAGACTTCTTCTTTCCGTTCCAACCCATTGGGACTGGCAGAGTTCGCACTTTCCAGAAAGGATCCGGAGTACGTTGGCCGTGCAAAGGAAATCCAGAAGGCACAGAAGGCTGTAGAAGCAGATACCTGCCCTGCAAGTGTTGTACCGGAAGTTAAGGCTGTCATGGATACCATTAAGACAAAGTTCAGCGATGTAAGCCGCAAGAATGTTGGATTTGGTAGCACAATTTTCGCTGTGAAGCCAGGTGATGGTTCTGCCCGTGAGCAGGCTGCATCCTGCCAGAAGGTACTTGGTGGCTGGGCAAATATTGCCAATGAATATGCAACCAAGAGATATCGTTCGAACCTGATTAACTGGGGAATGCTTCCATTCATCATTGACGAGGGAGAACTTCCATTCAAGAATCTGGATTATCTGTTCCTTCCAAATATCCGCACTGCGGTAGAAGAAGGAAAGAGTGAATTTGAAGCCTATGTAGTAAAAGACGGCGAGCTGAAACCATTTACACTTAAGATGGGTGCGCTTACTCCGGATGAGAAAGAGATTATCCTAAAGGGTTGTCTCATTAACTACTATCGCGGTTAGGAGGATTCTGTGTTGAATGATACAGAAAAGGAAAAAGTAACACAGACGCAGGAAAAAGAAAAAATGGACGGCAGACGTGAGAGCATCCATCTTGCCAAGATTGGGGTGATGGTGTTTATCACATTTGTCTGCTGTATTCTGTTTTTCTTTAGTGTTTTACGATATCAGGGATTTGCAAACGGATGGCATAAAGTGATTTCTGCAGCGCAGCCAATCATCATTGGTCTTGTGCTGGCATATCTTTTAAATCCGGTGATGAAATTTTTTGAACGGCATTTGTATCGGCTGTTCAAAGACAGGATGAAGACAGATCAGAAAGCAAGGAAGGTGGCACGTGGAATTGCGATTACGTGTTCCATCATTTTCCTGATTGTCGTGATCGTGCTTTTGATTGCAGCCATTGTTCCATCGGTAATTAACAGCATTATGGGAATTGTAGATACTTTGCCGGCAAATGTTGCCAATCTTGTTAAAATGATGCAGGAAGGCCATCTTGGAAATTATGAAGTGGCAGATACGATTGGTGATGTTCTGACAAAATTGACAGATTATGTAGAGAACTGGGCAACAAAGACCTTGTTACCGCAGGCACGGACTTATCTGATTCAGATTACGTCCGGTGTCATCAATATGGTAAAAGCAATGTTCAATTTTGTTATTGGAATTATTGTGGCAGTTTATGTCCTGATGATCAAGGAGCGCCTGATCGGGCAGAGCAAGAAAGTGGTCTATGCGGTTTTTAAGCCGAAGCAGGGCAACATTATTGTAGAGACCATGCATAAGGCAAATGATATTTTTGGTGGATTTATCATTGGAAAAATCATTGATTCGGCTATTATCGGTGTGATCTGTTATGTGGGATGCTCTATTTTACGAATCCCGGATACGATGTTGGTTTCTGTTATTATTGGTGTGACGAACATTATACCATTGTTTGGACCGTTCATTGGTGCGGTGCCTGCATTGCTGCTGGTAGTGATTCAAAGTCCATGGCACGCACTGTATCTGCTGATTTTCATCATTGTACTGCAACAGGTCGATGGAAACATTATCGGGCCAAAGATTCTTGGAAATTCTACAGGACTTACCTCTTTCTGGGTCATGTTCGCAATTCTGATCGGTGGCGGTATGTTTGGATTCCTTGGAATGCTCCTTGGAGTTCCGGTGTTTGCATTGATGTACTATATTGTGCGTAGACTGGTAAACCATGGCGTTGCCAAAAAGCAGCTCCCGGTAATGACTGCAGATTATGTGAAAGTCGCAAGAATCGATGAAAATACAAGAGAATTTCAGTTATATAAGGAGACAAAAAAGAAAAAACAAAACACAGCGAAGAAAGAAGACGTTGACAACAAAAATGTTGAGAAATAAACGCTAAAAAGAAGTGTTGGAGAAATGCAGAAATTGCATTTTCCCAATGCTTTTTTTGTCTTTATTTTTTGACACTATATGGTGCCTATGGTATACTAAAAATTAGATAGCAAGACCTATTTTGACTAGAGAAATCCAAGTTGTGAGAGGATTTGGAAGATATTTCGAGGTGCTAATGGATAAATATGAATACAATTTGAAACTGGATCAGATGAAGTCTCTTTATGCAGAAGAGAAGTATGAAGATGCAGCGGATATTGCAGATACAATAAACTGGAACAAAATAAAGAATGTAAACGCTTTGGTGAAAGCCGGAGAAATTTACGAGAAGACAGAAAGATACGAGGACAGCCGGGAAGTATTGCTGCTGGCATATGACCGTTCGCCGATTGGTCGTATGATCATCTATCGTCTTGCAGAAGTCGCAATCAAGATGGGTGATTACGAAGGTGCAGAAGATTACTATCAGGAATTTGTGGAGATTGCTCCGCGGGACAGCTTGAAATACGTGCTCCGTTATGATATCAAGAAAGCGGAGGGGGCTTCTTACAAAGAACTGATTCCCATCCTTGAGGAACTGAAGGAACAGGAATACACCGAAGAATGGGCCTATGAGTTGGCTTATCTGTATCACAAAGCAGGTATGAGCGACAAGTGCATTGAAGCCTGTGATGAGCTGATACTCTGGTTTGGCGATGGCCCATATGTGGAACGGGCTTTGGAATTGAAGATGCTTTATCAGCCACTGACGAAAGCGCAGGAAGACAAATACCGAACGTTCCGCAAAGAAAAAGAGTCCAGAGATGGACTGACACATATCGATGTGGAGGAGATGAAAAATGCTGGAGAGTACGAACATGAACCAGTAGTAATTCCACCGGTCAAAGTAAATTCGGAACGCTTTAACACAGTAAATCTTCAGCAGGAAATTGCCAAGGGCATGCAGCAGATCATGGAGGCTACGGAGAAAGAAACCGTAACCGATACCATGGACAACATTAACAAGATCGTGGAGGAAATTCCATATCTTAAGCTGCCAAAAGAGGAAGAGAAACAAGAACAATCCGATGAACATATTGAGACAGATGAGGAGATCGATGGCTCCCTCAAGATGAATTTCAAGGAGATGCTGGGAGAGGATTCCGATGGTCAGATGAGTATGGTCATGGATGATAAGACATTGGTCGAGCATCAGATTACGGGTCAGATCACGATTGAAGAGGTTCTCAGTGAGTGGGAGAAGACCCGACGTGCAGCAGAGGCCGCTTTGGAAGAGGCAAAGCAGAGAAAACTCGAATCAGCAAAGGCAAGAGCATTGCAGCAGGCGGGCGATATTATGGATCGTCTGACCGGAGTGATTCCGAAGCTGGATGCAGGTGTCACGCCGCGTGAATTGTTGGAAGAAGAGTATTTACAGGATCAGCCGGAGACAAAAACTTCGGAAGTTCAGACCGCTGAAACAGTGACCGAACCAGTCGCTGAAGAAGATGTGGAGGAAGTGCCAAAGACCGATATTTCGACTGAGGAGATACAGGAAGAAGTGTCAGAAACGGATATTCCAACGGAGGAGATGTTGGAAGAAGTGTTTACAGAAGACATGGTAAACGATGAGGATGCAGAAACAGAAGGGGATACAATAGAACAAAATGAAGTGCCGGCAGAAGAGAACGTTATGCCGGAGAAGCAACTGGAAAGTGAGGCAGAATCAAAACAGGATATGCGTAATTTTGACGAAGAGGACATAGACGAGGCAGAAGAAGAACAATTAATTGTAAAACGCAAAAATCAGATAGAGCGTTCTTTCTGGAAAGGAAAGACAACAAAGCTTCCGGAGATTTCAGAACCGGAGAATTTAGGAAAACAAGGTACGGTTCAGCCGGAGACACCGCTTATGACATTGACGGAGAAAGAGAAAACGATATTCTCCTATTTTATGCCAGTCAAGGGAATGGAAGCGCAGCTTCGACAGGCACTTACTGGAGCAACCAGACATCTGGAACAGGATAAGACAGCATCTACCGGAAATCTTCTGATTTTAGGTGGACACGGAACTGGAAAAACAACACTTGCGACATCAATCATCAAGGTATTGCAGCAGGAAACCGGACGGATTGAAGGAAAGGTTGGAAAGATTCAGGCAGAGACTTTGAATAAAAAGACCGTTGGGGAAATTATCCGACAGGTGGAAGGCGGATGCCTGATTATCGAGAATGCAGAAGAATTGACCAGGGATTCTGTGGTAACACTTTCCCTGTTGTTGGAACAGGAATCCAGCGGATTATTTGTGATTCTTGAGGGAACATCCAAGGGAATCCGAAAGCTGATGGCATCAGATGAAGGATTTGCAAGAAAATTTACAGAAAGCATTTCCGTCCCGATTTTTACCAATGATGAGCTGGTGACATTTGCCAGATCATATTCGAGGGAGCTTGGATACAAAATTGACGATATGGCAGTACTTGCTTTATATAACCGGATCAGTAATATCCAGAGACTGGATCAGGCAACAACACTGACAGAAGTAAAGGACATTGTCGATGAAGCCATTGACCGGGAGGCGCATGGAGGTATTAAGAAAGCAATCAGTATTCTGACTGCGAGTCGTTATACGGATGACGATCGCATCGTACTACGAGAGAAGGATTTTGAATAACATATAACGATTCACACAAACAGCATGGATCGGTTATCATAAAATAGAGAATGTGGAGGAGAGTATATGAGTAATTTTACAGAAATGGATTGTTATCTGTTCGGACAGGCAACTCATTATGATATATATCGCAAAATGGGTGCACATGTGATGACAGAAAATGGGGAATCCGGTGTGTGCTTTGATGTATGGGCGCCACATGCAGACAGAGTATATGTCATTGGAGAGTTTAACGGATGGAATGAGACTTCCCACGAGATGCATCGTGTAGAGCCGGATACTATGGGTGTGTATGAGCTTTTTGTACCGGGAGTAAAGCTCGGATGCATGTATAAGTATCTGATTATTGCAAGAGATGGAAGACGTTTGTATAAAGCAGATCCATATGCCAATTATGCACAGCTTCGTCCGGAGACAGCTTCGATCGTAACGGATATTTCGCACTTTAAGTGGACAGATACGACATGGATGAAGCACAGAGCATTGCTTACAAAGGAAACGATTTATGAGCAGCCAATGGCAATTTATGAAGTACATCCGGGTTCCTGGATGCGTCATCCAGGCAGAGAGGACGATGGTTTTTACAGTTACCGTGATCTGGCAAAATCTCTGATTGCATATGTAAAAGAGATGGGGTATACACATATTGAGTTAATGGGAATTTCGGAGTATCCGTTCGATGGTTCATGGGGATATCAGGTAACAGGATACTATGCACCGACTTCCCGCTATGGAACACCGGAGGATTTTGCTTATCTGGTAAATGAATGCCACAAGAATAAGATTGGTGTTATTCTTGACTGGGTTCCAGCGCATTTCCCAAAGGATGCACATGGTCTGGTTGAATTTGATGGAACTGCAACTTATGAGTATGCAGATTCAAGAAAAGGCGAGCATCCGGACTGGGGAACGAAGATTTTTGATTACAGCAAGAATGAGGTTAAGAATTTCCTGATCGGAAGTGCTCTGATGTGGGTAGAAAATTACCATGTAGACGGATTGCGTGTAGATGCGGTTGCGTCCATGTTGTATCTGGATTATGGTAAGGAAGACGGTCAGTGGGTTCCAAATATCTATGGTGGAAATAAAAACCTTGAGGCAATCGAGTTCTTTAAGCATATCAATACATTGATCCTCGGCAGAAATCCGGGCGTTGTAATGATTGCAGAAGAGTCTACTGCATGGCCGAAAGTAACTGGTCCGGTCGAAGATGACGGATTGAATTTCAGTTATAAGTGGAACATGGGATGGATGCATGACTTCCTGGATTATATGAAACTGGATCCATATTTCCGTAAGGACAATCACAATAAGATGACATTTGCCATGAGTTATAACGAGAGTGAGAAGTATATTCTTGTTCTCTCACATGACGAGGTTGTACACCTGAAATGCTCTATGTTGAACAAGATGCCTGGACTTGAGGGAGATAAGTTTAAGAACCTTATGGCAGGTTATGCATTTATGATGGGACATTCCGGCAAAAAGCTTTTGTTTATGGGACAGGAATTCGCACAGGTACAGGAGTGGAGCGAAGCGCGCGAACTGGACTGGTATTTGTTGGAAGATCCGAATCATAAGAAAGTACAGGATTGGGTAAAAGCGCTCCTTCATCTGTACACGTCAAATCCATGTATGTATGAGCAGGATACGAGTTGGGCAGGATTTGAATGGATCAATGCAGATGACAGAGACCGCAGTATTTTCAGCTTTGTTCGAAAAAGCAAAAATGGTAAGAATAATTTACTGTTTGTTATTAACTTTACACCGGTGGCACGTGAGGATTATCGTGTAGGTGTACCGAAAAATAAGACATATAAGCTGGTATTGAACAGCGAGGATCCAAAGTTTAATGGGACTGATAAGGATCGCAAGGAGTCTTATAGGGCAGTGAAAAAAGAGTGTGATGGAAGACAATATTCAATCGCTTATCCACTTCCTGCATATGGCGTTGCAGTTTTCAAATTCTAAATTCGTTTGAGTAGTTAATTAGAGGGAAGAAGAAACCGTACTGGTTTTATCAAAGGATAAAATTGGTGCGGTTTCTTTAGTTTTATGGAGAATTGGCCGATATAAAACATAGAGTGTCAGTCGACAAGAGCACAGATAGGGATTGACGCGTAAGGATGGTGGAGAAATGCAGGTTGAACAGAAAAATTTGTGGGATAATGTAACACGCAGTCTGAGTGACGATGCGGCAGCAAAAGGAATCGCGGCATATCAGGCGAATGCTGCAGAGTATAGTAAATCTACAGTAATACAGCAGGAACGTTTTGAAAAGACAGTAGGTGTTTCTGACCGTGGAACAATCGATATGGCAACCTATGAGAAACCGGGAACAAATCGCACAACTTCGCAGGAAATCGATCAGCATAAAGAAAAGACCGCTGATGATCGTAAGAACGAGATCGCTGTGCTTGCAAACACAACTTCCGCCGCAGATTATAAGGCGATGGAGGAAAATGGTTTTTCCGTTAACGATACAGACAGCTACACGATCATAACGGTTACAGACAAAATCAAGGCTGTACTTGCAAAGGCGGGCGTTGACATATCAATATACGGAGATCAGCTGACCGAGGAGCAGTTACAGGATATTACAGGAAATCCGGCAGTGGCACAACAGATTATGCGTACCTTAGATGGCAATGATCTTCCAGCTACAGCTGCCAATGTCCAGGACAGCATGGATGCACTTTCGCAGGCGGTGTCAGTGGATGGAATCAGTGATAAAATGATGAGCTATCTGTTAAAGAATCAGCTTGAGCCGAGCATCAGCAATCTGTATATGGCGCAGTATAGTGGTGCAGCCAATGGGGAAACTGTGGAAATCGATATAATTTCGGACAGTGATTTTGTGGACATGCAGGACCAGATTTCTGCAGTCATTGAAAATGCAGGATTTGAACTCAATGAGGAGACGCTTGCAAACAGCAGATGGCTGCTTGAAAACCAGATCCCTTTGACAGAAGAAAATTTACAGTCGTTGCAGGATCTGCAGGAATTGTCACAGCAAATACAAAATGGTGAAATTGACTGGAATCAGTTGATAGATCATATGGCAAAAGCGATAGGGGAAGGAAAACGGCCGGGAGATGCCAGTATGATTACTTCTCAGCGGCGCATGGAAGAGAATCGTCTCATCATGACGACAGAAGCAGGTTCTACCATGAAGAAACTTGGAGTGGAAGCCGATATTCAGTCTATGGAAGATACGGTCGAGTCATTAAAGGAGCAGGAAAAACAGTATTATCGTAATCTGATGGACAGTATGGGGATTCCATCTACAGAAGAGAATGTAGATAAAGCGGTAGATACGATAGCTGTTTTTGATGCATTAAAGGGACAGCCGGCGTATGTAATTGGCCAGATGGATGCAGAGACAAGTATTCAGGAAATTTATGATCATGGAAGCCAGATACAGCAGGCACTTGAAAAGGTAAATGAGCGATATGAAACGTTGATGACTGCTCCGCGTCGTGATATGGGAGATTCCATACAGAAAGCTTTTTCTAACGCGGCAGAGTCGCTGCTTAAGGACATGGATCTGGAAAACAGTGCAGCAAACCAGCGTGCAGTAAGAATTCTTGGATACAATGGAATGGATATTTCTGAGGAGAATATACAAAATGTAAAAGCGTTGGATGAGCAAATGCAGCGTGCGTTTAAAAATATGACACCTGCAGTAACCCTGGAGATGATTCGCCGCGGAGAAAATCCACTGGATATGTCAATGGAACAGTTGAATCAGGTCGCAGAAGATATTAAGCAGGAAACCGGAAATGAAGATCAGGAACGCTTTAGCCGTTATCTGTGGAAGTTAGAGCAGAATCATGAAATTACGGAGGAAGAAAGAAGCGGATATATCGGAATTTATCGTTTGATTGCACAGGTCGAGAAGACGGATGGAGCTGCGTTAGGGGCATTGATGCAGCAGGGAAGTGGCATTACCATGCGCAATCTTCTGACAGCAGTGCGTACCAGTAAAAAGGGTGGAATGGATTATGAAATCAGCGATGACTTTGATGGTGTGCAGGCAAAGAATAATGGACCAAAAATTGATGATCAAATCGAAGTTGCATTCCAGACCAATTGTGTGCGGGATATTTTAGATAACATAAGTCCAGAAAAATTGCAATCTCTGGGAGAGGATAAGTGGCAGAATATGACGCCGGAACAGTTGGCAGAAGCACTGTCACAGATGGAGGAAACGCCGGAAGTACAACAGGAAGCGCAGCGTTATGTACAGGAGCAGTTACAGGAAGTGCAGCAGGCACTGCGCGCATCGCAAGAGGTTTATGAATATCTGGATCGGTACGATATCAGTAATAGTGTGGCAAATATTCTTGCTGTCAACAATATGTTGCGGCATCCGAACCAGATGATGGAGAAATTGTGGAAAGACTATAATTTTTCTACAGAATCTGTGGATAAAATCGAGGATTTAAAGCAGCAGGTTCTCGATGCATTTGGAGAAGCTGTAAAAACACCAGAGGAACTGGCGGAGGCGCAGGAGACACTTGCAGAAGTGGCTGCACATGTGATGGAAACAATGATCATCGAAGATCCGCAGGTTAATACGGTGGATGTGCGTGCGATGAAACAGGCAACCATGCAATTTCAGTTATGTGCAAAGAAATCCAAAGAGGAAAGCTTTATGATTCCGGTGCAGACCGGAGATGGGGTTACAGCGGTATCCCTGAAAGTTGTCCGGGGCAAAGAAGAAAAAGGCTGGGTGGACATATTATTCGACAGTGACCGACTGGGCAAAGTTGCGGCTTCCTTTCAGGCAAAGGATGATGGGGTATCCGGCATGATTGCAGTGGATGACGAAGAGACACAGAAGTTTTTGTCCGAGCATCTGGATATGCTCACGGAAGCATTCCATGAAGATACCGATGCCAGAACAAAAACGGCAGATATTAAAATTGCATATGTAAGTGATCTTTCATTGGAACATTATGAAACATCCCAGATCACCCGGGAGGCAAAGAGGAAAAAAGAAGGAGAACTTGCGACAAATACCGACAATCCGGTACAGACAAAGCGACTGTATCATATTGCGGAAAGTTTTATTCTGTCGATGCAGCAGTTGCAGAACTCGTAAGATAATCCCAGGTACCGGAATAAATTGCGCGGGCAAGTTTTTCCTGATAGGACTCATCGGTTAATTGTTGCGCTTCTGTTTCGTTACTTAGGAACCCACATTCTACGATAACGGTAGGTGTGGGTGTTTTTTTGAGAATATAGTAGTCATCGTTTGCTTTACAGGCTCTGGGTTTTGGTGGATTGAGTGAGGAATTTAAACTCTCCTGTAGTACAGAAGCGATTTCTGCACCTTCTTTTGACTGTTCAAAATAAAAAACCTGTGGACCGGAAATGGATGCATCCGGAAAGCTGTTCTGATGGATGCTGATTGTCATGACCGGCATGTTTTCTGTGATGAGTGCGACACGGTTTCGCAAGTCTTCTATTTTGACATTTTTGGAATTTTCATCAGCAAGAACTGTGTCATCTTTGCGGGTAAGCACAACATGGAATCCTTTGTTTTCAAAAAGAGTTTTCAACTTGAGGACAATGGACAGATTGACATCTTTTTCTAAGATATCATTACATCCGACTTTGCCAGGATCAGCGCCTCCATGACCTGCATCCAGGACAATACAAAGATTTTTTGTATTGAGATTTTTGGCGCATACATATGCAGCACCGGCTCTAGCAAGAAAGAATGAACAGATAAAAAGACAGGCAACCATGAGAATTTCAAATTTTTTTTGCATACCGCTCCAAATAATTGAATGAAAAAGCCTTTTGCGTGTTTGCAAAAGGCTTTTGTATTAGTTAATTCAATTTATGCAGGAAAGCTAGTTCGTATACTTAATAATTGTATTCCAGACATCGCTGGTTTCGAAACCGAGCTTCCAGAAAGATGCGCCTGCAAGTTTATTATCCTGCATGACCTTCAGACGTTCTTCTGTAGAAGTGGCATCTTCCAGCCATACTTTAAAAGTGGAATTTCCACTGGTAAATTCTGCGTAATTCTGACCACTTTCTTTGTCCCAGGTCTTGGTTACACCATTATCTGTAAGCAACGTATCAGCAGCGCGCATGCCATAAATTTTGGAGGTAACATCGTAGTCACTGTCGCTGTTAGAGTCTTTTTCATCGTTGTTATCTTTGCTGTCAGTGGAATCTTTGGAAGAAGTATTCTTTGTCAGTTGCCATACTCTTGTATAGAATGGCATACCAAGGATTACCTGATCTGCAGGAACTTCTGCAAGTGTATCCGCTACACCCTGTTTTACCCATCCGATAGAAGATACAGAACCGGCATCACCACCGGCATAATGTTCATCATATCCCATGATTACGACATAGTCCGCAAAGTTTGCCTGTTCCGCGCGGTTGTAAAAGGCGGTGTAACTTGTTGGAACATAATTGTCGACGGAAAGAACAATTCCATTGTTGGCACATTTGATGGAAAGTTCACGTACAAATTCGATATATGCATCCCCGACTTTTGATTGGTTCAGAGATTCAAAATCAAGATTGATACCGTCAAGATTGTATTGGATTGCCATTGATACAATCTGGTTTACAAGATTCTGTCGCTTCGAAGTGTGTGTTAACACTTCGGCAGAATCCGCATCTTTATTCTCAAGATTGCTGACAAGCGCCCAGACTTCCACACCTTGTGAGTGACAGTAATTTACATAGCCAAGACTTGCCAGGTTCGCAAGATTACCATTGTTATCGTTTAAATAGAACCAGGTCGGAGAAATTACATTGACTCCCTTGGTAGATGATAGTACAGATGCAATATTTGCATTTGCTGAAGTGTTGGTTACCTGATGCCATGCCATACAGATATTAAAGTCTTTGGTAATATGAGCAAAAGTATCCGGCGTAAAATCACTGGTACGTGTTTTGGTAGAAACATCAGACATCCGTTTGTTCTGTACATAACCAATGATGCCGTCATCGGTCAGAACTTTTGACCAGTTATCACCCTGTTCAATCACAGTAACATCGCTGGTTTCTTTGATATCCTTTAAAATAGGACTTTTGATTCCGCCTTTGACACGAACAGCTGTATTTTTTTTGATGGAAGCTGTATTGTAGTCTCCCCATTGGTTGGTAATGACAATGCGGTTTGGGTCCTTAATATACTCGTAAGTCATATCCGTATATTCTTTTACAAAATCCAAATCAATATATGCAGAATCGGAATTGGCCTTTACAACAGGTCTGCCATAATCTACAGATGATTTGGTAATCAAATATTTGTTGCTGTCTGCTTCAGCCGAGATCAAATCCCGGGAGGTAGCATAAAGAAGAATATTTTCGTTATGATCCCAGTAAAAACGGGAGTTTAAAGTGTCGTGAACGAAATTGTAATCCACGTAAATATGGCCATCAATTAAAGTGGCATACGAGGAGGTAAGTTCATTGTTCAATACAATTGCAACCTGATTATCTGCGGTAATATTATAATAAGAGGTTAAATCTTTGTGTTCTTTGCTTGGTGTATATTTGCGAAGAAGCACAGAACCGCCGATGATGGCTACAATGATTACGATAAGAGCACAAACAGTTAAAATCGGTATAGTTTTTTTCTTCATATGTAATCCTTCCTTATGTGTAATCAGTTTCCAATCCGATTATAGCATTGTGCTTATATAGATTCAAATGATATAAGGGAAAATTAAGAAAAGATAAAACAGTTCTTTCTTAACATATAATTATAAATGTATAGGGGGACAGGGCATTTACAAAATACGCCGGTCCCCGGTATCTTTTTTCATTCAAACGGTTAAGAGTCTGAGTTGCATTGAGACCCCAGTCTGAATCTTTTCCATGTTTATATTTTTGTTTATAATTTTGAGGACCAATTGTAATTTGTTATTTTGTATCTGGTAAAGGCACATCAGAAAGTGTAATAACAAGTGCCTGATATACCTCTGGCCGAAATTCAATAAGCAGCTGAAAGTTATTGTTTAACATTGTGATAACTATTCTCCTTTCATAAGTTGTTCAAAAAAGTGAAAACATCCAGAGGTAATGTGAAATGGATCACAGAGAAGAGGGGCAGGATCAACCCGGATACCGTATTTTTTGTAAATTTGTTCCTGATTTTTCTTTAATATATCCCCATATGCATTTACAAATATAACCTCCTCCAAAGGTATTTTATATTTTATAAGTTCGTGAACAAATTTATCAAATTGTGTGGCTTTCCATGGGCTGACATTGCACAAGACAATCCGTTTGTCACAATGCAGAAATTCCAGCCGGGTATGTGGCGTCAGGACTCCGAAATCCAAAATGGAATATTCGTAGTCTCTGTGAAGAAGTTCTGTCATCTTACGAATGGTAACGTCTGGGTAATAGTCGACACCTTTTTTCCGGAAATAGAGCTTTGAGTCGCTTATGGTTTCTCCCCTTTTATTGAGAAGAGCAATTTCGTGACTGGCATTCATTTCCATATAGGCGGTGGAAACAAGGTATCTGCTATGTAAAAAATTAGACAACGCAATACATAAGTGCGTGACTCCGGCATTTGCACTGACACCACAGATTCCTATGGTAGCAGGTGTCGGAAAAAACGGTTTCTTCTTATTAAATGTAATAATGAATATTTCCTGCCTTTCTCTAAAGATAGCCAGTGGACAAAATCCAATTTATTCTCATTTGCCTGAAATATCCCAGTATCAAACGGATACGGATATACAGGAGCTGAAAATTTTCTGGCATAATAGACAGCAGAATTGCGATCACATAAATTAGCAACGAATTTCAGACGTGATCCCAAATGTTTTATTATCTGATCTTCAATCATTGCATCGGCCCTGTGCCAAAGTGCGCCTCCACAGACATAAAGGATGAGGTCTGCAGAGATAAGCTCCTCAAGAGTATAAGTACATCCGTAATCCATTATACAAAGTGCACTTTCCGGAGAGGGAATCTCGATGCCCGTATCATATTTGGGATAGCCTTGAAAGCATTGATAATAATAGCATCCGTCGTGTTCCTGAATGTGTTCCATTTCAATCAGCGCTTTTCTCAGACAATTGGTCCAGTTTTCTTCCTGATATACAGCGGGATGACCGAGATAGTTCAGCATGGAGACTAAGGATATTGCTATATGTGTGCAACCGCATCCGGAATGGCTTCCGATCACGGCGATATTCTGCGAGAGATGCGTTTTACCCAAACTTTCTTTTATTTTATTGAGTGTATCAGACAGTTCACAAACGGTCTGATAACGGAACGCAGGTTCCGGATTTGTTGCTTTTTGGGTAATATACAGAATATTTCGGGAAAGAGGGGCATTTACAAAGGGGAGCATAAATTGAATTATTTTCCCAATGCTGTAAATATCAGACACGACTGTAATGGGCTCACTGAGTGCAAGCTCAGGAGCCGAAAACGTGTGATTTCCCAAATGATTGAAGTCATTTCCAGAGTTGGTAATAAATGAAGCAACGCTAAAATCGATTAATTTAATTTGTAATCCACATACTATAATATGCTCTGGTTTCAAATCCTGATAAACAATTGGGTTTGGGCATAAAGTGTGCAGATATGCAAATATATCGCAAAGCTGTTTACAAAAATTAAAAAATAAATTCTGGGAAATAGACTGTTGATGGAGCAAAAATTCTTCTAAAGAAACACCTTGGATATATTCTTCCACAAGATAGAAAAAAGATTCATCTTCTTCAAAATCATAAATGGTTGGAATTCCCGGATGCTGAATAGCCTTTAAAATTTTTGCTTCCGAAATAGCGAAGAGTGAAGGTGCGTCTTTTTTGGGAAATTGTTTTAGCGCACGGTTCAACTCTAAAGATCGATGTCTGGCAAGATAGACAATTCCGTCACTCCCATGGCCAAGGGTATCTAGAATTTCATATCGTCCAGACAAAATTAAATTTTTATTTTGCATACGTTTTAATGGGGGTAAAACGCATCTCATGCATAAACTTATAGCATACTTGTTTTTTAAAAGCAAGCATTATTTTAAAAAATCTTTTTTGACTTTATAAATTTTTAATGCATGCAAACTTTACAACATAGAATCATTTGATTATAATAAGTGTACAATTTACAAGAGATTTTCAAGGTAAGGATGTGATTGTGATGAAAATTGAAAAAGTAAATGAAAATCAGATTCGTTGCACATTAACGAAGCAGGATCTGGCAGAAAGACAGATCAATCTGAGTGAGTTGGCATATGGTTCTGAGAAAGCAAAGGGGCTTTTCCATGACATGATACAGCAGGCCAATTATGAGTTTGGCTTTGAGGCAAATGACAATCCATTGATGGTAGAGGCCATCCCGTTGTCTTCCGAATCTCTTATTCTTGTGATTACAAAAGTGGAATATCCTGAGGAATTGGATACGCGCTTTTCGAAATTCACCGAATCGGATGATGATGAAATGTTTGCGCAGTCTTCCGGCAATCAGGGTACTGTGGAAAATAAGGGCGCAGATGACATTATTGGTCTTTTCAATAAAATTCGCGAGAAGAGTGAAGCTGCAAAGGAAGAAACAGAGACGGATCAGACAAAGAATCAGACAACAGAGGTTCCAGCTGATCTGAAAAAAATGTTTGAATTTGTAAATATGGAGCAGGTGGAAAGACTTGCCCATGTGCTGGAAGGATATTATGAAGGTCGCAATGACCTATATAAGAATGAGCAGAAGAATCGCTTTTTCTTAGTGATTCATAAGGACGGACACACGCCGGAGCAATTTAACAAAGTATGCAATATTATCTGTGAGTATGCAATTCAGCGGAATTACACTCCAGCAGCTGGCGCATATTTAGAAGAACATGGAAAATGGATTACAGGACCAAGTGCACTTAAGACAATTGCACAATTGTAATAACCCAATAATAAAAAGACTGCACAGTTCGTGCAGTCCTTTTATTGTTAAGCTAAATCATGCTCTAAGAAATCGTTAATATCATTCACCAGATCATCAGGCTCAATTCCGTGAACCATAGCAGCCTCAGCGATAGTTTCCATCTGTGAAGATGGGCATCCGAGACAATGCATGCCGATATTTAAAAGCATAGGTGCAATATCTGCGTCGATCTGAAGAAGTTCTCCAATCATAGTATCCTTGGTAACCTTAGCCATTGGATAAATCCTCCTTTGCAATTTGTCTTATTAATGGTGCTATTATAATACGATTTCCCATGAAATGCAAATTATACGCGTTATGTGGTTAAAAAAATACAAAAAACGGACGATATAACAAATAGATGAATTGACAGGGATGGTCAAATTCTGGCATGGAAGCCAAATTTTGTACGGAAGGTAAAAATTTATGAAGATTAATCGTAATATGTCCGCGGTAATCACAAACAGACAGTTACTTCGGACGGAAAATAAGCTGAGTGCTTCTATGGAACGTTTATCCAGTGGTTACAAGATCAATAAGGCAGGAGATAATCCAGCAGGTATGGCCATTTCGAACAAGATGAAAGCACAGATTGATGCTTTAGATCAGGCAGAATCCAATGCGGCGGATGGAGAATCCGTACTTAACATTGCAGATGGCGCATTAAATGAAGTGAGCAGTATTTTGCAGCGAATGCGCGAACTTTGTGTGCAGGCAGCGAATGGAACAAACGCACTAAGTGATCGTGAAAGTATTCAAAAAGAGGTTGATAAACTCAAAGAAGAAGTAGATCGTATTTCTGCGGATACGGAGTACAATACAAAAACGCTTCTGGATGGTTCTTGTGATGTGCGTGTGTATTCCAAGGAAGTGAATCGTATGGATATTTCAGACAGCGTGACACCGGGCACCTATACATTGCATGTTGATCAGGAAGCACAGGCTGCCACTTATGATATTCCTCAGCCAACCGGAAATGTAGATGGAAAAATCACCATCAATGGCATAGGTGTGGATTATACAAAGGGAATGTCTGAGGATGCTTTTTTTGAGCAGTTGCGGAAATCTGCAGAACAGGCTGGTTGTACCGCAGAGCGAAATGCCAATGGCGGTTATACAATTACAACTGTTGAATACGGATCCAGTCAGGCAGTCAAGGTTTCCATGAATAAAGAATTTGCTGAAGACATCGGAATGAATCAGAATGCAGATGCAAAATATGATGATAAAACCGGCAATTATATATTGAATAAAGTTGGTACGGATGCAAAAGTATCACTTATGGATGGTGCAGGTTTTTCCAAGACAACTACGGTTTCTGCGGATGGAACACGCATCAAAGTAACGGATATCGGCGGTTTTTCTATGGATTTTAAACTAAAGGAAAATGCGCAACAGGACGTTACGATTGATGTGACGGACATCGGTGCCATGTCAATTCAGATTGGTGCTAATCAGTATCAGGATGTAGATATTCGTATCCCGGAAATTTCTACGGAAAGCCTGTATCTTGATACCGTTGATGTAACGGTTTCCAATGGACCGGAAAATGGTATGCGCACATTGGATGATGCGATTGCAAAATTAAGTGATGCACGTTCAAGAATCGGTGCTTTTACTAATCGTCTGCAGTATGCGCAGAACAGTCTGGCAGAGACACAGGAAGATCTGACGGCTGCATATTCAAATATTCTTGATACAGACATGGCAGAGGAAATGACAGAATTTACCCAGCGTAATGTACTTGAGCAGGCATCCATTTCTGTATTGTCACAGGCGAATGATCTGCCACAACAGGTACTTTCACTTTTGCAGTAATTGGAGGCTGAAAAAGAATGAAAAACGAGCTAAAACAGGACTTTACCAGGCGGCTTAGTCAATGTAATGCAGGGGAAATGATTGTGATCATTTATGATATTCTGTTCGCATATCTTGATGATGCAAAGGAGGCTTATGAAGCGGACAGTCACGAAGAAATGAAAGTGGCAATCCGCAGAGCACAGAATGTGTTGGATGAGCTGATTCATAGCTTGAATTTCGCGTATCCATTGTCAAAAAATCTGCATTCGCTTTATGTGTTTGGCAAAAACGAGCTTGCACGCACCATGTATGAAAACCGGTTGGACGGATTGCTGGAAGCAGAAAAAATTCTGCGGTGCCTGTATGGCTCCTTTGTGGAAGTTGCCAGACAGGACACCAGCGAACCATTGATGCGTAATACGCAGCAGGTTTATGCAGGTATGACGTATGGTCGCGCTTCGCTAAATGAAAATTATATGGATGATGATCAGAGAGGATTCTTCGTGTAAGAATCCTCTAATTTTTTTACGCATCCAAGTAAAAATTTATATCGCATCTGTACGGCTTTTGCCTGGTAGATATAGTAGTCGATCAAATCAGGTTCTACTACATTTTGTAGATTTTCATATACAATTTGTAAATCGGCGCTCGTCTGGTGGAGGCTGTCGATCAGCATGTCATAACCGCTCAGAGGTTCGGGTGTTGCCTTAAAAAGTTTCAAAAAATCACCTGCTTTCCTAAATGCTTTTTTTACAAGTATAAGCATAAATGGAAAAGTTATACAAAAAATATTTATAAAAATTTTTTCTTGACAAATAAAATAGTCATTGCTATAATCCGACTTACAACAAAAGAGGTGATGCAATATGAATGAGATGCAGACAGCATCCATACTGACACTGTACATGATTTTATTTACTGCAGTGATTCAGGATTTTATGTGCATGAAGATCAGTAACCGGCTGATTCTCATGGGACTGTTTTGTTCGATCGCATTTGGTATATCAATAGGCGGAGTACCACAGATCATCTATATTCTTTGGAATATATCTTTTCCGGTTATCATTTTATATCTTTTATACGTTCTCGGTATTTTGGGAGCCGGGGACATCAAACTTTTTTCCGTAATAGGTGGATTTACAAATTTCAAAACGTTGACAGACTGTATACTTGCTGCATTGCTGGTGGGGGCGATTATCTCAGTTGGGAAGATGTTGCATAATCGTAATTTGCAGTTCAGCTTATTCAAAGGCAGTGTGTTTCTTCAGGAACTCTTACATGGAAATTTTATGTCGTATCGAAAAAGTATGGCTCAGAAAGAAAATCTGATGCATTTTTCGGTGGCAATTCTTTTGGGATTTATGGTGGTGAGAGTTCGTATGTATATGTAGCAGATACAGTTGGAAAGGAGAAGCTATGAAGAAAGTTCGGTTAGGGCTTTGTATTGGGGACAATGAATACAGTTTACGATTTACGAACTGCATAATGAATCATTATCAGGAGCAGGTAGAACTGCATATTTATTCAGAGAATGCGGAATTAAAGAGAGACAGGAAATCTTATGATATCGTGTTGATGGATGATGTGAAAAATGCAGAAAACTGGAGTGGAGAAATTCCCGTAATATGCTTATATGATGGGAAAGAAGATACAGAAAAACAAGAGGAAGGAGGCGTGTATTGGGTGGAACGGTATCAGGAAGTAAACCGCATTGTGGATGAGATATTAAAACAGGTGGGAGAAGAAATACAATGTGTGTGCCAGGGAAATCGGTTGCCGGGAAAAGCACAGATTTTAGGGGTATATTCTCTTGCAGAAAATGAATATCAGCTTCCGTTTGCAGTTACACTTGCAACTTTGATCGGGGAACATGAAAAGGTTTTGCTATTGGATCTGCAGGAGAACAGCGGAATTTCACAATTGGCAGGTGAAGATTGCAGGATGGGTTTAGAGGAATTGCTGGTGATGGCAGAGAAGGGAAGATATGCTACGAACCATTTGGTTTCCTGCATTTCTCACCTGGAAAATATTGATGTAGCCTATCCAGTGTACAATACCGAGTGTCTATGCGAAGCACAGATGAAAACTTATCAGAAATTGTTTCATATTCTTGCAAAAGAAATGGGATATGAGACGATCGTTTTAAATTTTGGAACGCGTTTTGTTGGTTTTTTCGAGATACTTGGCATTTGTCAGGAAATTTATCTTATGAAAAGCCGGGGTGGAATTGGTCAATGGAGAGAAAAGGAATTTTTTGAGGAACTTGAAAAAAGAGATTTGGAACGGGTTCGACAGAAAATTCAAAGCGTGGAAATTCCGTTGATGGCAACGCCGGTTGTATCCTGTGAACGTCTTGTGGAACAGTGGAAATGGAATGAGTTCGGGGACAGGATTCGAAATCTGATGCCGGGGGTAAGATCTGTTGGATGAGTATATAAGCCAGATCAGAGCCAGGGTTCTTCAAAGAATGGATTTATCCCGCGATATGCTTGATGAGGAAATCGAAGAGTTTATCGCAGAAGAGACGGCGCAGATGTTGCAGGGAAGGATTATTTCCCTGCGGGAAAGAGTACGGATTGAGCAACAGGTTTTCAATTCGTTGCGAAAACTGGATGCGCTTCAGGATCTGGTGGATGATCCGGAAGTATCCGAGATTATGGTAAATGGGCCACAGAATATATTTTATGAGAAATTTGGATGTGTTCATAAATGGGAGCAGAGTTTTGCCAGTGAAGAAAAAATGCAGGACATTATCCAGCAGATTGTAGGCAGACATAACCGAGTTGTTAATATGTCAAATCCTATTGTGGACACACGTTTGAGTGATGGTTCTCGTGTAAATATTGTATTGTCACCGATTTCACTGGATGGATCGGCAATTACGATACGTAAATTTCCGGAGCATCCACTGGACATGGATGCTTTGATCGAAAAAGGGGCTGTTTCAAAAGACGCTGCAGATTTTCTTAAATATCTGGTGCAGGCCAAATACAGTCTGTTGATTTCCGGAGGTACAAGTTCCGGAAAAACAACATTTCTTAATGCATTATCGCAATATATCCCAGAGGATGAAAGAGTAATTACAATTGAAGATTCCGCAGAGTTACAGATACAGGGAATCCATAACCTTGTGCGTCTGGAGACTCGGAACGCGAATATGGAAGGCGTTATGCCGGTGACAATTCGAGATTTGATACGGAGTGCGTTGCGAATGCGACCGGACCGGATTATTGTCGGAGAGTGCCGTGGTGCAGAGGCTTTTGATATGTTACAAGCTTTAAATACTGGCCATGACGGGGGACTTTCTACGGCACATGGAAATTCCAGCCGTGATATTTTAAGCCGTTTGGAAATGATGGTACTGATGGGGATGGATTTACCATTGCATGCAATTCGTCAACAGATTGCATCGGGAATTGATGTTATTGTTCACCTTGGAAGATTGCCGGATCGCAGCCGGAAGGTTCTTGAAATTACAGAGGTAATCGGGTTTAAGGATGGGGAAATATTGTTATCTCCGCTGTATCAGTTACAACAGGATGGAGATAAAAGTGCACTTATTGCGATGGAAAAATTAAAGTGCACAAACAAACTTATAATGTCAGGTCTGGAGGATATAGCAATCAGGGAAGGAATTATGCATGGATTACAGACAATATAAATTAGTGTGGAAAGAAAAGGGAAAGTGCCTTTTATTGTCAATTGGAATTGGAGTGGTCATTGCATATTTGTTTTATGATCATTGGCTGGGTCTTGTCCTGATTTTTCCACTATTCGTTTTCTTTTACAGAAGCGCAATGGCAAAGGGGAAAGAGGAAGTACAAAGTAGGTTGGCAAAAGAATTTTTAGACGCGCTTCGAACCATTAGTGCGGCGCTTCTTGCTGGATGTTCTATAGAGAATGCATGGAGAGAAGCGGAAAAAGAAATAAGGGAGTTATATGGAGAAGATGCAGCAATGTATCAGGAGCTTGTTCAGATGAATCAATCTGTGCGATACAATATGCCGATTGAACGCTTACTGGAAGATTTTGCCGTTCGCTCTGGAAATGCAGATATCTCCAGTTTTTCAGAAGTGTTTTCGTTTGCAAAGCGAAGTGGAGGAAATTTTCAAACAATCATAAAGGGAACGGAAGGACATATGCGTATGCGATATGAGACGGAACGGGAAATACAGGTTCTGGTTGTATCTAGAAAATTGGAACAAAAGGTAATGAATTTTATTCCTATATTGATACTGGCCTATTTAAAACTTACATCGGCAGATATGTTAGACAGTATGTATGGAAATCCAACAGGAATTTTGTTTATGACAGGATGTCTGGCAGCCTATGCAGGTGCCATTGTGCTTGCAAATCGCATTCTCGCAATACATATGTAAATAGATTGAAAAAGGAGAATGGAAGGGGGAATTTAATTGCAGAAGAAAAAATGCGCGGAAATTGCAATCGTATGTGTACTATTGCTTTTTCTGGCAGGCTATGTTGAAGCCTCTGAGCAGAACATCAACAGCAAAAATCAGGTAATCCGGGGGAGCCCGGGAGAATATGATCAGGAAGTGGAGTTACAACTTGACGCAGGTGATGTGGTGAAGAATTATGATTATACACTTGTGGTTCCAGCCGTTGATGTAACAAAAGAAGAGGCGGACAAGTATTTTGATGCTGCGAAAGAAGAGATTTCAAAGTCTTTTTATGCAGAAGGTGATAATGAAAATGCAGTGACTTTGCCGGTAAATATGCAAACCTCATACCAAAACGGAATGGTCAAAGCAGAATGGACATTAGACAGTTACAGAATCGTGGATGTGGACGGTGTCATTATAGAAGAGGCTGTGCCACAGAATGGTTCCTTAGAACAGGCAACAGTGCAGCTTACCTGTGGAAATTACACACAGGAGTATGTGTTCTCTTTTATGGTATATCCAAGAACTTTATCAGAGAGTGAGAGAATTTTAAAAGATGTGAAGGAAGCCATTGATAAAGATGCAAAAAAAGAGGGAAATCAATTGCTGACACTTCCCAAAGAAGTAAATGGTGTTTCTCTGCACTGGTCAGAAGCAAAAAGGCATTTGGTAATCAAAATGCTCTTCTTTGAGATAATTGTGCTTGTTTTATTGTATTTCGTTCGTATAGAGCGAGAAAAAACAAAACGCAAGGAAAGACAGGATCAGATGATGCTGGATTATTCAGAAGTTGTCAGTAAATTGCTGATTTTAATGGGTGCTGGAATGTCTTTAAAACAGTCATGGAATACAATTTCCGCTCGATACTCTGATAAAAGGAAGAAAAAGGAAATTTCAAAGCGTTTTATTTATGAAGAAATGGTTTACACAAATCATGAGATTCAGGATGGAGAAACGGAATTGGCAGCATATCAGAAATTCGGAGAAAGAACTGAAGTTGGCGATTATCAGCGCCTGGTTCGCATCTTAATACAGAATGTACAGACCGGTAGTCGTGGGATTTGTCAATTATTAAGTCAGGAAGCAGAGGGTGCTATGGAGGAAAGAAAGGCACTTGCAAAGCGAATGGGGGAAGAAGCAGGAACAAAGATGCTGTTTCCGCTTTTGCTTATGCTTGGAATTGTCTTTGCAATCATTATGACACCTGCATTGCTTGCATTTCAAATATAAGGAGGGAAAATTATGTTAGGATTTAAAAATTTTTTGATGGAAGAAGATGGCGTTGGAGTAGTGGAAATGGTGCTTATCGTGGTGGTTTTAATCGGTATTGTCATCATTTTTCGCGATAAATTAAAGAAGGTTGTGGGCGATATTTTCGAAACAATTGAGGAGCGTTCAGGAACAGTGTAATGAGAAAACAAGACATAAAGACAAAACAACAAAAATATAAAGGAAGTATTACCGTATTTGCTGCTTTGTCATTTATGCTGATTGCGCAGTTTATTTTTACAATGTTGGAAGTTTCCCGGACCATTGAGGTGCGAAAAGCATTGCAGATGAATACAGAATCTGTTTTAGAATCGATATTTGCCAATTATTGTAACCCTCTCTGGGAAGAATATCGTTTACTCGGGACCTCAGTTGTCAATTCGGATGGAGATTTGTCATTCAACAATGTACAGGCACAGCTGCAAAATCTGACAGCTGTAAATCTTGGGGGCAGAGAGAAATCTCTGCTCGCAGGAACATCTCTGCTGACAGCAAAAATGACAGATGCAAATTTTGAAGAGTTTTTGTTGATGACAGATGACAATGGTGCTGTATTTCAGGAAGTTGTCTGTGCATATATGAAAGAGAATCTTACATATGAAACAGCACGGACAATTTACGATAATCTGAATGACATGAAGAATGCAAAGGATCAGTATGGCGATGCAGAGAATAGTATTGATTCGGCTCGTGATTCTATAAAAGAAGCTCGCGAAGAAGAAAGCAGAAAGCAGGAAGAACTGCAAAAACAGACAGAAGATACGAAAAAGAGTGGAAAAGATTCTTCCAAAAAGAAGAAACAATTACCAAAGATGAAAGGTACATCTGGAGGAAAAGTGCGAACAACAAGCTCTAAATCCAAAAAAGTGTCAGCGGATGAGATATCAGTGGAGATGCCGGAAGAGGAGGAAAATATACTGGACATTGTGTCGGAGACAAAGAAAAATGGAGTATTGTCGCTTGTTTTGCCAAGTGATGTCACACTCTCCAATAGTGCCATTTCCTTGGACAGTAGCGTTTCTCATCGAACATTAGAAAAGGGGAATGCAAAAAGAGAGGGTTCGGATGACTGGTATTCCAATGTCCTTTTGAATCAGTACTTTAATAATTACTTTTCCTGCTATACAAATCAAAAAAGCGGTCATCACATGAAATATGAATTGGAGTATCTGATTGCAGGAAAAGGCGAGGATGCAGAAAATCTAAGAACGGTGATCAAAGAACTCATGGTGGTAAGAGAGGCTGTAAATATGGCCAGTATTGTGACAATGGAAGATAAACAGGCAGAAGCACTCGCTATGTCTGTTACATTGGTGGGTTTCACTTTGAATCCGGCTATTATTGCATTTGTGAAATATGCGATACTTGCCGCATGGGCTTTTGTGGAAAGTGTGCTGGATTTGCGGACGTTATTGCAAGGCGGTAAAATTCCCATTATTAAAACACATCTTACATGGACATCAAATTTGTCTGAACTGCCGTCACTGCTTTCCGGATGGAGCAAGGCAAAGGAGTCTTCAACAGGTTTTGATTATCAGAGTCATATGGCTGCGTTATTGTTTTTACAGAATAATGGAAAAATATGTATGCGCGCAATGGATATGCAGGAAGCCACAGTTTGTAGTGTGGAAGGGTACGAGGACTTTAAGATGGATCGGGTTATTGTTGATGCAAAAGTATGCGCAACCTACGAGTATTCACCAGTATTTCTTGGGTTTGTCACTATAGTAGAGAAGAAGATGAACAATTTCCGAATGCAGCAAACTTCACATTATAGCTATCTTGTGGGGAAGGAGGGTGTATGAGGGTGTCTTTTTGTATGCAAAAGTTACACGATACATCAAAAACTCTCCCAGAGTCTGCAAGCAAAAGTGAGAAAGATTTTGTACCGCAAACAAAATTATCCTATTTTTTAAACTATTTTATTAGCAGTGTTACATCCTGCATCAAAAAGACACCCTTGTACATCCGTGTTAAGGCATCGTATACGTTAGAAGCCGCAGTCATCATTCCGATGGTAGCAGGATTTTTTGCAGTTCTCCTTCTGTTTTTCCGTATTATGCAAATAGAGATACAGGTGCAGGAGGCATTGGTATATACCAGTCGGAAAGTTGCAACAGAAGCATCTATCGTGGAATCGCCGACGGCGCTTCTTGCATCTGCTGAAGCAATGCTTCAAAAGGAACTTCGTCAATATTCATTGCCGGATAAATATGTAAAAAGGGGATATCTTGGCGTTTCTCTTTTGGGATCATCATTTGATGGGGGATATGTAGAATTAAATGCAGATTATACTATCAAACTTCCGGTAGGATTTTTCAATAAAAAAGGCGTTCGTGTGACGCAAACAAGCAAAAGTAGGATGTGGACGGGAGATGCAGATCCGAATTGTGGACAAAATGAGGACTATGTCTATGTAACAGAGCATGGAACAGTGTATCATCGGAGCAGAGAATGTAATTATCTGGACTTGACTATTCACGTAGTAAATTACGCAGATGTAGGCGGCAAAAGAAATAAAAATGAACATAAATACTACGCGTGTAGTAGTTGCGTGGTAGAAAAAACAGGACTTGGCAAGGTATATATAACGGATTATGGTACTTGTTATCACGCAAGTCTTGGGTGTAGTGGATTAAAAAGAACAATTTATTTAATACCGATCTCAGAAGTCGGTGGTAAGGGGGCATGTTCAAAATGTGGAAGTCATTATTAGAAAATATTCAGGGAATTGTTTTAATGGTTGGGTTGGGATTTTTGGCGTTAGAGGATATAAAAACCCGCAAAATCCGGTCAATGTCAATTATTGTTTTTGCGCTGGCAGGAGCAATTCTTTCATTTTTAAATGGGAACTGGTTTGACTGGAGGCTGATCCTTGGCTTTATACCGGGGATCTTCGTGCTTTTTCTCGGTTTACTTACAAAGGAAACAATTGGTTATGGTGATGGTCTGGTTATTCTGGCATTGGGATGCTATTTAAATATTTTCGAGATTATCGGATTAAGCATGCTGGCATTGACGTTAGCGGGGTTGGCAGCAGTATTTTTGATTGTTGTATACCACAAAGGAAAGAAAGAGTTACTGCCATTTGTACCGTTTCTTTTTGTAGCACACTTGATAGTGATTTTGTTATAACGGCAAAAGAAAGCTGGTGCGGAATGTCGTTTATCAGAAAGAAATGGAAAGCAAGCTATACCGTAGAAGCAGCATTTATTGTTCCAATCCTTCTCGGTGCGATGCTTCTTGCAATGCTGATTGGTTTGAATTTATATCAGGATATAAAGGGAGAACAGGAGCAGGAAAAAATCATGCAGATGTGGCAGGTAAAAGATTTTTACAAATATCAGATTGTGGATGAGGTGATAGATAATGAATCATGAAATTGTATATGAGAGAAATCCAACAGGAAGCTATATGAAAATTTTTTCCAATCAGGAGGAAAACCTGGATGAAAAAATTCTTTTAAGACGAAAAATTCCGGGATTGTTATCAATGGAGAAAGCATACCTAGATGGAAATGGACAATATTGGTACAATATATCAGGAAAGCAATCCTTGGATACTTATTGCAATATTCAGAATGTTGGTATAGATGTGATTAAAAAAATTATCATTAGTATTTGCAGTCAAATGGAAATATTGGAATGGAATCTGATTTCTACGGGAAGTTTGCTTTTAGAACCGGAATGTATTTTTATCACAAACAGTAACCAGGAGTTTATTTTCACCTCTTATCCTGGTGCGGATCAGAATATAGAAGAGGGGTTTCGGCAGCTGATGGAATATTTGCTGACGAAGGTGGACCATAAAGATGCGTTGGCAGTTCATGCCACATATGGTGTGTATGAAAAGTCTCTGGAAGAAGGAATGGCAATTTGTGATGTGAGAGACTGGCTTACCCGGTCTGAACCTGTGGAGCAGACAGAGAAGAATATACCATTTGCAAAACCACCAGCAGATATTAGAAATCATAATGTAAATGAGGGAGAAATTCCAGCAACTTCTATTTTTATGGAAGATAAACCGATTGTACAGCGTGTGCAGGAAAATTATATATATTCTAGTGCAAATCTCAAAAAACAGGAGCAAAGCAGGGATAAGAAAAAACAGTGGGATAGTTTTATAAAAGAAAAATTCAGCTCGTTTGGTTTTAAAACTGTTGAGAAAACAAAAAAGAAACAGGCGAAAAGAATAGAAGTGGTGTATCCGGAAGAGCAGGTCTATATGGTTCCACAACCAACGATTCATCCGACCGTTTGCTTAACAGGAAATGAGAGACAGGTGAGAGGTGTTCTTCTGTATCAGGGAACAGAGCAACTGCCAGATATTTATCTGGATCAGAAACCTTTACAGGTGGGAAAAGGTACAGGTGCAGATGTTAAAATTGATAAAGAAACCATTAGTCAGTTACATGCGAGAATCTGTCCGGAAGGAAACTCCTTTTATATAGAAGATTTGAATTCTACGAACGGTACATTTGTAAATGATGAAGCATTACCATATAAACAAAAGAAGATACTTCAAGTGAATGATATTGTGCAGTTCGCAGATGTACGATTCCGTTTTTGTTAGGCTTGTAATTCCACTGATTCATGCGTATACTAAAACTAAGAAACTTATATTTACCATGGAATGAGGGATATGCGATGTCGGAACGAAAAGACAGCAAGCCTGTTATGACAATTATATTTGTTGCAATCAATGTACTGGTGTTTGTTGTGCTGGAAGTTATGGGAGATACACAGAGTTCTGAATTTATGGCAGCGCATGGAGCCGTCTGGCCGCCATATGTCAGTGAGGGACATGAGTACTGGAGACTTCTGACAGCTACATTTATGCATTTTGGATTTGAACATATAGCGAACAATATGCTGATTCTTGTATGTGCGGGAATGATTTTAGAGAAAGCGTTAGGCCATGTGAAATTCACGATTCTGTATTTGATTGCAGGAGTAGGAGGAAATGTACTTTCTTGTGCGCAGATGTTGTATACAAAAGATTATGCCGTGTCAGCCGGAGCATCCGGCGCTATTTTTGGCATTGTCGGGGCGTTGCTTTGGATTGTGATTTTACATAGAGGACGATATGAGAGCCTGACAGGAAAAGGATTACTGTTTATGATTGTAATTACTCTGTATTATGGAATCACCACTGGTGGAATTGATAACTGGGGACATATCGGAGGCCTGCTTATGGGCTTTGTTATGGGAATTATTTTGTATCGAAGAGTTGATTTTAGAAGAGAAAATCCATATACTTAAAGGTAGCAGAATAAGGAGAATGTGCGGATGAAGATTGTAGTTTATTATGGTGGAAGAGGGTTGCTGGATGACCCGACGCTTTATGTATTAAAGAAAATGGAAGATGTATTGCGGGAACTACGTGTATCGATTGAGCGTTACAATATCTATGAGCACAAAAACGAGATTGCAACATTGCCACAGACTTTCAAAGAGGCAGATGGAATTATTCTCGCTACGACAATTGAATGGCTGGGAATTGGTGGATATATGCAGCAATTTCTGGATGCCTGCTGGTTGTATGGGGATAAAGAAAAAATCAGCCATACGTATATGCAGCCGATTGTAATGTCTACCACATACGGAGAGCGAGAAGGTGAGATGACTTTATCGAATGCCTGGGAAATCCTTGGGGGCTTGCCATGTCCGGGATTGTGTGGATATGTGGAAGATCTGACAACTTTTCAGATGAATAAGGATTTTGGCCTTATTATAGAAAAGAAAGCAGAGAATCTATATCGTACGATTTCACAGAAAATCAAGAGTCTGCCAAGTAGTAATCAGGCAATCAAGCAGAATGTATCAAGAACGCAGAGCATGAATCTGACACCACAGGAGAGTGAGCAGCTTTCCAAGTATGTATCGGATGATTCTTATGTGAAACAGCAAAAAGAAGATATCGAAGAACTTGCATCGATGTTCAAAGATATGTTAGGACAGACACAGAGCGATGATGATATGCCGTATATCAAGGAACTCGAAAGTCATTTTATTCCAACAGAAGGCTTTAAAGCAAGATATTCTCTTATTATTGAAGATATTAAGAAACCGCTGTATATTGGTGTGGATGGAGAAGAACTTGTTATGCATTATGGACAGGAGAATGATGTGGATGTAATTGCCAAGATGAGCAAAAATGTTCTTCAGTCTATTTTGGATGGACGAATGACGTTCCAGAGAGCCTTTATGACAGGAGAAATGACGGCGCGAGGAAATTTTAAAACGCTTCGTATGTTAGACCAGATTTTTGTATTTTGACAGATAGGAGGACAAAAATGAGAGACGATAATTGTATTTTTTGTAAGTTGGCGAATGGGGATATTCCTACAAACAGTATCTATGAGGATGAAGATTTTAATGTGATTTTGGATGCAAGTCCTGCAACAAAGGGACATGCGCTGATTTTACCAAAGCAGCATTATGCAAACATGTTTGAGATTGACGATGAAATTCTTGCTAAGGCAGCAAAGCTTGCAAAGCGTGTTATCACACATGAAAAAGAAGTGCTTGGTTGTGATGGATATAATGTATTGCAGAATAATGGAGAAGTTGCTGGTCAGACAGTATTTCATTTCCATATGCATCTGATTCCAAGATATGATGGAGAGAAAGCAATCATTGACTGGGATCATAAAGACTTCTCAGATGATGAGATGAAAGCTATTTGTAATAAGATGAAATTTTAAACAATAAGTGAAGAGTTAAACAGAAAGCAATGTAGAGTATTATTGCATAAATAAAAAGAGGGCAGGTATTAGCGTGCCTGCTCCTCAATTAAGTTTATGATAGTACCGATGGAATCCATCTGTCCGCTCTCGGACATTGCTTTTTTATATTTTTCCCTGTTTTCATATACTTCTTTTACAGCAGAAAGAAGTGTCTTATCCGTTAACTTTTCTTCTTCGAGAACGTAAGAAAATCCCTGTTTTGCAAAAGATTTTGCATTCAAAATCTGATCACCACGGCTGGCAGCAGCAGAAAGTGGAATCAGGATATTTGGTTTATGCAAAGCCAGTAATTCGCAGATGGAATTTGCTCCGGCGCGGGAAATTGCCATATCTGCAAGTGCAAACATGTCTGTTAATTCAGCACTTGCATATTCGAACTGTGCATATCCAAGGACACCTTTTAATTGTTCATCAAGATTTCCTTTGCCACACAGATGTATGACATAAAACTGTTCAAGCAATTCCGGTAATACTTTACGGACTGCTTCGTTAATTACTTTCGAGCCGGAACTTCCACCTACAATTAAGAGAACTGGTTTATTATGGTCTGGAAAACCACAGTAGCGAATGGACGCTTCTGCATTTCCGGTAAAAAGTTCCCGACGAATCGGAGATCCTGTCAGGACAGCTTTTTCTGCAGGAAGATATTTCATTGTTTCCGGGAAGTTGCAGCATACTTTTTTAGCACCACGGATTGCAATTTTGTTTGCAAGACCAGGGGTAATATCGGATTCATGAATGATTGCAGGGATGTGGCAGTGTTTTGCCGCCAATACCACAGGGACAGAAACAAATCCACCTTTGGAAAAAACAACGTCTGGTTTTATTTTCTTTAAGATAGAAATAGCCTGACCATAGCCTTTAAGAACTTTGAATGGATCTGAGAAATTTTTCCAATCAAAATAGCGACGGAGTTTGCCGGAAGAAATTCCGATGTATGGAATGTTCTGGGCTTCAATTAATTCCTTCTCCATACCGTGATAAGAACCTATGTAGGTAATGTCATAACCAGCTTCTTTTAATGCCGGCATCAAAGCAATATTTGGTGTAACATGACCTGCAGTACCACCACCGGTCATTACGATTTTCTTTGTTGTTTTCATGAAGATATATCCTCTCTGTTTGTTATTTGGAATTCAATATATTCGTAGTGTATGCTGATCTGACAGCAAGCAGTTACATGAAAACTATATTATACTTTCCAGGCAAAAAGTCAAGAAGGACGGATTTTTGGTCATTGCCTATGTCTTGATAATGACAGTCATACGTAGCAAAAAACTGTCGAAACTTGCGACCGAAAGGATATTCCGAAATATGCGTTCTTTCATTATAATATAGTTAGAGGACGTACGATATTAAACAATATGAAAGAGAGGCAGTTGATATGACAATTTTATTGCAGATTATGGAGTGGGTACATACATACCAGAGAGAAGTTTTTACAGGTGCCTTTTTTGGTGTACAGGCAGTTGTTTTTATTTCTCTTATGATAGTGTCACATAAATTGACTAAGACACAAAAAATAATAAATAAGATGGCAGATCAAATTGTGGATCGAATAGAGAAATGCCTGAAACTTGTTGTGGAACAGAAAGGCGATTCCATAACAGAGAAGCATATCGTCAATGCAGCGGAGAATCATCAGAAGGATGAGGAGGAAAATCGTGTGATTTCATCTGTCCTGAAAGAGATTTTTCCATAGAAAATATGTGCATTTGATGTAAAATGTTAAACTGAATGTAATATTTATTTCCTCAAAAAGAAATGCAGAGTGTGCCAGGGGTTTGGCACACCCATTTTTTTTGCAAAAATTAAGTGGGTGTGGAGAGAATTACCCAAAATCTGCCAAAAATTTGACAAACGCTTTTTACTATGCTACAATGCGAACTGTAACAAACTTGTAACATTTGAAATAAAGTGTTTAAAAACGCAACATAAGTGTAATACTTATCGCATAAGATAGGAATACATGATTGCGCACATCATTGTTATTAAATGATATGCAATGAGAGAATACGGAGGTTCATAATGAAATTTGACAAGAAAGTGGTTGAAAGTGTAATGGTAGCAGGAATTGCTCTTGCATTAACAATCACAGCGGTTACTGGTAATGGAGTGAAAGCCGCTGATCAGGTGGCAGAAACACAGATGGACAAAAATGGAATGGCTGGAGTAGCAGTTGCTATGAACGCATATGAACTCGAAGCAGCAGATATGCTTGACAGTATAGTCTCTGTTGAAAAGAGTGATTCCAATATCGTTGCAGCATCAGCAGAGGACACAACGGATGTATCAGATACACCGGTAGAGAGTGACACTTCAGAAGGTGTTGAGACAGAACCACAGGTAGCTGTACAAGATTCAAAGGATGATAAAGAATTGTCCGATGAGGAAAAAGAGTGGAACAATAAACTGATGGCAGATGTCGATGAGTTCTTGTATGTACGCAAGTCGGCAGATGCAGATTCAGAAATTGTTGGCAAGATGTATAAGGGTGACCGTGCAGTCATTAAGGATGAAGGAAGTGAATGGACAAAGATTACTTCTGGAAACGTAAAAGGATATGTGAAGAACGATTACTGCGTAACCGGCCAGAAAGCATATGCATATGCCAAGAAAAATTGTAAGACAGTTGCAAAAGTCGAGATTGACGGACTTCGTATCCGCGAGAAAGCAAGTACCAATGCTGGTGTAGTTAAGACAGTTGCATCCGGAGATAAACTTGTTGTAAATACAAAAGCTGATACAAAAGATGGATGGGTTGCAGTTAAAGTTGATTCTCAGACCTGTTATGTAAGCGAAGATTATGTTACAGTCGCATTGAAGACAGGAAAAGCAATCACGATTGAGGAAGAGATTGCAGCGCAGAAAGAAGAGGAAGAGCGTAAGGCAAAAGAAGAGGCTGCAAAACAGGAAGCAGCAAAGAAGAGCACTCAGAGTTCATCATCTTCAAGTTCTTCTTCAAATGGACAGACAACAACAACTTCTTCTTCGCAGGGAACATCCCTTACAGCATCTGCGGATGATGAAACCCTGCTTGCAGCATTGATCCAGTGCGAGGCAGGCGGACAGAGTCAGCAGTGTATGATTGCTGTAGGAGCTGTTGTAGTGAATCGTGTACACAGCGGAAGTTTTGCAAATAGCATTCGTGGTGTCATTTATCAGCGTGGTCAGTTTGGCCCGGCTTCTTCCGGAAGATTAGAGTCCAGACTTGCCAGTGGTGTGAGCGCAAGCGCCAGACAGGCAGCGCAGGCAGCACTTGCAGGAAATGATCCGACAGGTGGCGCAAAGTACTTTAAGCTTGCATCCAGCGGACACGCAGGCGTTGTGATCGGACCGATTGTATTTTATTAGTTTGTAAGTGGTTCGTGAATCATAGATCATACAGGCAGATGTATCGATATTTCGATATATCTGCTTTTTCTATTTTCGTAATGTATGACAATGTGTGCATTTAGCAGGTTGTAATCAACGGATAAATGGAGTAAAATAACTTCATTGTAACGAAAGATTGTGTCAAGTTTTCTATGAAAACTTGACATGTAGGGGCAATGCATCTTTGATGCATTACAATCATCAGTCCATTTGCTGAAAACAAATTATGCATGGGTTGATGTTCAATAAGGAGGAAGAGCAATGACATTAAAGGGACGGAATTTTTTAAAGTTAATGGATTTTACACCGGAGGAAATCACATACCTGATTGATTTATCCGCAGATTTAAAGGAGAAAAAGCGTCAGGGCATCATGCATGACAGCCTTGTAGGCAAGAATATCGCATTGATCTTTGAAAAGACAAGTACCCGAACCCGCTGCTCTTTTGAAGTGGCTGCACACGATCTGGGTATGCATGTTACATATCTTGATCCAAGCGGTTCACAGATTGGAAAGAAAGAAAGTATTCCGGATACAGCTCGTGTACTTGGAAGAATGTTTGATGGAATTGAGTATCGTGGATACGGTCAGGAAATCGTAGAGGAACTGGCAGAATATGCGGGAGTCCCGGTATGGAATGGACTGACCAATGAGTTTCACCCGACACAGATGATCGCAGATATGCTGACAATTCGTGAGCATCTTGGACAGCTTAAGGGTGTGAAGTTCGTATATATGGGAGATGCCCGTTACAATATGGGAAATTCTCTTATGGTAACATGTGCAAAACTTGGAATGCATTTTGTGGCATGTACCAATCCGAAATATTATCCAAACAAGGAACTGGTTGATTACTGCAAGGATGTTGCAGCGCAGACAGGCGCGACAATTACATTGACAGACGATGTTGCGGAAGCTACCAAAGATGCTGATGTCATCTATACCGATGTATGGGTATCCATGGGTGAGCCAGAAGAAGTTTGGGCAGAGCGTATCAACGATCTGAAACCTTATCAGGTAAATGCCAAGGCATTTGAAAACGCAAAAGACAGCGCTATTTTCATGCATTGTCTGCCGGCATTCCATGACTTAAAGACTACCATCGGCAAACAGGTTTACGAGAAGTTTGGATTATCAGAACTTGAAGTTACGGATGAAGTATTTGAAGGACCGCGTTCGGTTGTATTTGATGAGGCAGAGAACCGTATGCATTCCATCAAGGCAATTATGAAAGCGACATTATCAGATTAAAACAAGTGGTCAAGGCGTATGAAAGCAGAAATATTGAAAATGCTCCGTGAAACAGACGGATATGTGTCCGGACAGGAGTTGTGTAATCATTTTGGCGTGTCCCGTACAGCTGTGTGGAAAGCAATCAATCAGTTGAAAGAGATGGGATACGAGATAGAGGCGGTGCAGAACAAAGGATATCATCTCCTGTCTGTGCCGGATGTGATCAACGATGTAGAGTTGGAGAGCATCCGAAAGACAAAGTGGGCAGGATGCGAGATTCATTATTTTGATACTATTGATTCTACAAACACGAAGGCAAAAGAACTGGCAGAGAGTGGTCATCCCACGGGAACTCTGGTAGTGTCCGAGCAGCAGACCGCAGGAAGAGGACGCAGAGGCCGGTCCTGGGAATCACCATCCGGAATCGGTATATTTATGACACTTATGCTCAAACCGGATATCAATCCGAACAATGCATCTATGCTGACACTGGTTACGGCATTGGCTACTGCACGGGCATTGCGCAGAGTTGCCAATGTTCCAGCACTGATTAAGTGGCCGAACGATCTAGTGGTAAACGGAAAGAAAATCTGTGGAATGCTCACAGAAATGAGTGCACAGTTTGATTATATCAACAATATTGTCATTGGTATTGGTATCAATGTACACAATGAAGCTTTTCCGGAGGAGATTGCAGAGACAGCAAGTTCCCTTCTTCTGGAATGTGGACATCGCTTTCACCGGGCAGATATTATAGAGGCTTTTCTGGAAGAGTTTGAGGAAGCTTATGAAGTGTACCTTAAGACCGAGGATATGGAAGGCTTGCAGGAGGATTACAATGAACTGCTGGTGAACATAAATCGACAGGTGCGGGTGCTTGATCCGAAGGAACCATTTGAAGGAAAAGCAATGGGAATTACAAAAAAAGGAGAGCTCATCGTAGACACGTGGGAATCGCGCAAGCTGGTGTCTTCCGGAGAGGTTTCCGTGAGAGGAATATACGGATATGTCTAAAGAAGTTACGTTGTGTGTATCCAATGCATACCAGAAAAAGTTCTACCTGAATGAGAATTTTAATGAACTGCCACAGTCTATTCGCGAGGAACTTAAAATCATGTGTGTGCTTTACACAGAAGATATCGGTGGAATTTTGGAACTTGTATTTGATGAAGAAGGAAATCTTCAGTTTAAGACAAGCTGTGAAGAGGGCGATTTCTATTATGATGAGATCGGAAGTGTGCTGAAGATCAAACAGTTCAGAAATGAAAAGCGGGAATTGCTTGAGGCCGTGGAAACATATTATCGTGTCATGTTTCTGGGCGAAGGATGGAGCGAGGAGGAATAGGACATGATATTAACAATAGATGTGGGAAATACAAATATTACCTGTGGAGTATTCGATGGGGATGTCATTGTTGCTTCTTTTCGCATTACCACCAAGATGCCGCGTACATCCGATGAATATGGAATGATCCTTTACAATCTGCTCGAACAGAATAATATTCAGCCAATGGATATCGGGGATGCGATCATTTGCTCTGTTGTTCCGAATGTGATGCATTCCCTGCGGGGCGGACTGGTAAAATATTTTCATATTACACCGATTATTGTCGAAGCAGGAATTAAGACAGGTATCCGTATTGTGACGCCGAACCCGCAGCAGATCGGTGCGGATCGAATCGTGGATGCCGTTGGTGCATATGAAATATATGGAGGTCCTGTATTGGTGATTGATTTTGGTACGGCTACAACATATGATTTTGTGGATGAAAGCGGGGCTTTTCTCGGTGGAATCACGGCACCGGGTATCCGGATTTCCGCAAAGGCACTGTCAGAAGATGCCGCAAAGCTTCCGGAGATTGAAATCAAAAAGCCGGAGAGCATTCTTGGAAAAGATACTATCACGAGCATGCAGGCTGGTATTGTTTACGGACAGATTGGTCAGACGGAATACATTATCAACAAAGTAAAAGAAGAAGTCGGACTGGAAAACGTGAAAACGGTTGTGACTGGTGGACTGGGACGCATTATTGCAAACGAGACAACGTGTATCGATATTTATGACCCGAACCTTACCTTAAAAGGTATTTACCGCGTGTATAAAAAACAGAATCGGAAAATAAAATAGTATGATAAAAGCATTAAAAATAGGCAATGTGACATTGCCGAATAATTTAATACTGGCTCCTATGGCAGGCGTAACAGACCTGCCATTTCGCTTGTTATGCAAAGAGCAGGGAGCGGGACTTCTGTGTATGGAGATGGTCAGTGCCAAAGCCATTATGTACAAAAACCGCAATACACAGAGCCTTTTGGAGATTGATCCAAGAGAAAATCCGGTATCGTTGCAGCTGTTTGGGTCAGATCCGGATATAATTTCGAATATAGCGCATGAAATCGAGGAACGTCCTTTTGATCTGCTGGATATTAATATGGGATGTCCGGTGCCGAAAATTGTGAATAACGGTGAGGGATCGGCGCTGATGAAGAACCCGAAACTGGCAGGGGAGATTATCCGAAAGACAGTAAAGGCAATCAACAAACCGGTAACTGTAAAAATCCGAAAGGGATTCGATGACGATCATGTGAATGCAGTGGAGATGGCAAAGATTGCAGAGGATGCGGGAGCGGCAGCAGTGGCTGTGCATGGCCGCACAAGAGAACAGTTTTATTCCGGAAAGGCAGACTGGGACATTATCCGTCAGGTAAAAGAGGCGGTATCCATTCCCGTGATTGGAAACGGAGATCTGCTGACGGCGGAGGATGTGATTGCCATGGAGGAACAGACGGGATGTGACGGCTTTATGATTGCCCGGGGAGCACAGGGAAATCCATGGATATTTAAGCAGATTCTGCATTATTTTGAGACCGGTGAGCACTTACCGAAGCCTTCTATAGAAGAAGTGACACAGATGATTCTGCGGCATGCCAGGATGATGCTGGAGTTCAAAGGCGAGTACATTGGCATCCGTGAAATCCGCAAACATGCAGCCTGGTATACCGCAGGTTATCCGAATTCAGCACGGCTTCGTGTGGCAATCAACAATGTGGAGTCGTTCGAGGCTTTGGAAGAGTTGCTTCTCGGCAATCTCAAAGAAACCGGAAACAGCGCAAAACCTTGACATTATGCGGTTGATTGGGTATAATACCTTAGTTAATTTATAGAGATACGTAGTTTTTTAAATATTATTATAAAGCGGGGTAAAAGAAATGGATAAGAAAAATATCTTGACCTATGAAGGTCTGAAAAAACTTGAAGATGAGTTGCAGGATCTGAAAGTTGTAAAACGTAGAGAGATTGCACAGAAGATCAAAGAGGCCCGCGAGCAGGGTGACTTGTCCGAGAACGCAGAGTACGATGCAGCAAAGGATGAGCAGAGAGATATCGAGGCTCGTATTGAAGAAATCGAGAAGATTCTTAAGAATGCAGAAGTCGTTGTTGAGGAAGAAGTAGACTTAGACAAGATCAGCATCGGATGTAAAGTCAAGATTCTTGATTGTGAATTTAATGACGAGTTAGAGTATAAACTTGTTGGTTCCACAGAGGCAAACAGCTTAAAGGGAAAAATCAGTAACGAGTCTCCAGTAGGTCGTGCACTGATCGGAAAGAAAGTTGGAGATACCGTAGTTGTCGAGACAGAAGCAGGAGAGCTTTCTTACAAGGTACTTGAAATCCAGAGATCAACAGTAGAATAGAAAGGAACGAAAGATGGCGGGAAATAATGCAAATCAGGGCGGCCAGCAGGATGTAAACCAGCTGCTGAAAGTTCGCCGCGAGAAGTTGGCAAATCTGCAGGAAGCAGGACAGGATCCATTTCAGATTACAAAGTATGATGTGACACATCATACTTCAGACGTAAAAGAAGTATATACAGCTCATGAAGACGAGCTTTTAGCAGGAAGACCGGAAGTTAATACAGACGGTATGGATGAGGCTGAGGCAAAAGAAGCTACAAAGAAAGAATATGAAGAGAGAAGAAGCATCATGGATGCATCTCCAATTCAGGTATCCATCGCTGGACGTATGATGTTCAAGCGTGTTATGGGTAAAGCATCTTTTGCAAATATTCAGGATTTAAAGGGAAGCATTCAGATTTACGTTGCACGTGACTCTATTGGTGAGGATTTATATGCAACATTTAAGAAATCTGATATCGGTGATATCTGGGGCGTAAAGGGATATGCATTCCGTACAAAGACCGGAGAGATTTCTATCCATGCAGAAGAGATGACACTTCTTTCCAAGTCTTTACAGATTCTGCCGGAGAAGTTCCACGGACTGACTGATACCGATATGCGTTATCGTCAGAGATATATTGACCTGATCATGAACCAGGAGAGCAAGGAAGTATTCGTAAAGCGTTCTAAGATTCTCAAAGAGATCCGTAACTTCCTGGCTGACCGTGATTTCATGGAAGTTGAGACACCGATGCTTGTTGCAAACGCAGGTGGTGCAGCAGCAAGACCATTCGAGACACACTATAATGCATTGAACGAAGATGTAAAGCTTCGTATTTCTCTTGAGCTTTACTTAAAGAGACTGATCGTTGGTGGTCTTGAGCGTGTATACGAGATCGGCCGTGTATTTCGTAACGAGGGTGTTGATACCCGTCACAATCCGGAATTTACACTGATGGAGCTGTATCAGGCATACACCGATTACGAAGGCATGATGGAACTGACAGAGTCCATGTTCCGTTACCTTGCTGAAAAAGTATGCGGATCTACAAAGATTTCTTACAATGGTGTAGAAATTGATCTTGGAAAGCCATTTGCACGTTTAACCATGAACGATGCAATCAAGAAATATACCGGTATTGATTTTGATCAGGTACCGGATGATGTAGCAGCAAAGAAGCTTGCAGATGAGCATCATATTGCATACGAAGAGCGTCATAAGAAGGGTGATATCATCAACCTCTTCTTCGAGGAATACTGTGAGAAGGAGCTGATCCAGCCAACATTCATCATGGATCATCCAATCGAGATTTCTCCACTGACAAAGAAGAAACCAAGCGATCCTACAAAGGTAGAGCGTTTCGAGTTATTCTGTAATACATGGGAGATGTGTAATGCATACTCCGAGCTGAACGATCCGATCGATCAGCGTGAACGTTTCGCAGCACAGGATGCGAACGCAGCTGCTGGTGATGACGAAGCAGAGCACACCGATGAAGATTTCCTGAACGCACTGGAGATTGGTATGCCTCCTACAGGTGGTATTGGATACGGAATTGACCGTCTGGTAATGTTACTGACAGACAGTCAGGCTATCCGTGACGTACTTCTGTTTCCGACAATGAAGTCACTCGACTCTGACAAGAAGTCTTCTAAGACTTCCGAGGGAGATGCAGCAGAAACTGCAAACGATAACAACGGATTCTTTACAGCAAATGAGAAGATTGATTTTTCAAATGTAAAGGTTGAGCCTTTATTCGAGGAAGAAGTAGACTTCGATACATTCAGCAAGTCAGATTTCAGAGCTGTTAAGGTAAAAGAGTGTGTAGCAGTTCCTAAGTCAAAGAAATTATTACAGTTTACTTTAGATGACGGAACAGGCACAGACCGCACTATTTTAAGCGGAATCCACGCTTATTATGAGCCGGAAGAGCTTGTTGGAAAGACACTTATTGCCATCACAAATCTTCCACCAAGAAAGATGATGGGAATTGAGTCCTGCGGTATGTTACTTTCAGCAGTAAACAATCTTAAGGATTCAGAGGATGAAGAACTTCATCTTCTTATGGTTGATAACCACATTCCAGCAGGTGCAAAGCTCTATTAAGATGATGTAAAGATGTACCGTTTTACCGAATAGACGGGACGTACTTCATTTGATAAAAAACTGAAAAAACAGCGATTTACATCAAACTTACATCATTTGATGCAGAAATCGGTGCAAGCAAGAAAAAATCGCATAATTAGTACGATGAGTGGGCAATTCCAATCGGGATTGCCCATTTTCTAAAATGAAAAGCAAATTCAATAATTGAAAGGAGAAGGCATAATGGAATTTAGAGAAGATATAGGACAGTATGTTTTTGAGTATGAGGGACTGATTTTTGCTTGGGACGAAGAACCAGAAGAAGATATTCAGGATACTGTAAAAACTTTGGCTAATAATTATTTTAAGCATTTGGACGGAATAATTGATTTTATGCTACCTGATATTAAAGAAATATACGGACAAGTTACTGTTGAAGATGTAAAGAGAAATCTTGGCAGACCTATTGTCGATTATGATAATGGGAAAGTGACTTATTGCGAACAGTCATTTGATGATTGTCATATATTTGAGTTTGAATTTATGGACGATGCTTTTGAAAAATTGCAGTATTTTTCAATAGATGGTTAGTAAATAATATAATCAATTTGTCTATTTGCCCTTTGAGAGAGGAGAAATCCTTTTCTCAAAGGGCTTTTTCTATTTATACGGATATTC
>ENA-OUUV01000085-OUUV01000085.1-human-gut-metagenome-genome-assembly--contig:-NODE-85-length-65044-cov-5.173429_pt1 | contig 65044 bp, 57 predicted proteins | sample MGYA00237952_ERZ548838 | MGnify/ENA primary metagenome ERZ548838 (study PRJEB26490, sample SAMN05194705) | human gut metagenome | biome: terrestrial biome; feature: human-associated habitat; material... | reverse complement strand
TACGAGATTCGCCTTAGTCTCGTGGGCTCGGAGATGTGTATAAGAGACAGATGGTAAGCAGTCCATTTTCTTGTTTGGCCTCGATTTCTTCTTCATCTGTCTCTTCCTTTTCTGTTTTATCTTTATGAACTATCTTAAATCTTGAAAAGACATTACCAAATGTCTCTCCTGTCTTAGTATTGTCAGTAAGTACAAGTTCATCACCGTTAATCTCGCCTATGGTTGTAACAGTATCTTTACATACAGCAATAAGAAAATACTTATCGCCCACATTAACAACCTCTAAAATCTTATTACCTGAAAGTCTCAGACTCTCAACAATTTTAATATTGCCGCAGCTTATCTGCTTCTTCTGATAAGAACCAATCCACCGTGTAGTAAAATATGTAACGGCAAGAACTACCAGAAAGATTACTGTTACCGAAATAAACTGTGCAACACTGTTATTAGCAAGTGAAACAGTTACCATAATTAACCAACAACTTTTCTTACAGCCTCAAGAACTCTGTCTGCCTGAAAAGGCTTAACAATAAAATCTTTCGCACCGGACTGGATTGATTCAATAACCATCGCCTGCTGTCCCATTGCTGAACACATAATTACCATAGCATTAGGGTCTCCGGCCTTAATCTTCTTAAGAGCCTCTATACCATCCATCTCAGGCATTGTAATATCCATAAGTACCAAGTCCGGTTTAAGTTCATTGTACTTCTCAACTGCCTTAGCACCATTCTCAGCTTCTCCTGCAATGTTGTAACCATTCTTTGTGAGAATGTCCTTTATCATCATTCTCATAAATGCTGCATCATCACATATCAAAATATTCTTTGCCATACCTGTTCTCCTTACTTCATATTATTCTAATGTGGCTGACAAGCCCAAATAATTCCAATGATTTAAAATAACACATTGAACATTATACACTAAAACTTTGTAATTTCCTATTACTTTTTGTGTTTTTTGCAAAATTACTGTTCTTTGATAATCTCGGTAATTCTTACGCCAAAATTCTCTTCGATAACAACAACCTCACCCTTAGCTACGTTCTTACCATTAACAAGAACATCAACTGACTCACCTGCAATCTTATTAAGTTCGATAATCGTTCCCGGTGCAAACTCAAGTATATCCTTGATTGTCTTGGATGTTCTTCCCAGTTCTACTGTAACTTCAAGCGGAACGTCCATAATAAGGTCAATGTTCTCTTTCTGTGACAATGCTGACAGATCTCCGGCAAACGGCTGGAAAGCTGCAGGCTGGACATTAACATCCGGCTGTGGTGCATAATTGTTATACATTGGCTGCTGCATCATCGGCTGTTGCATCATCGGCTGTTGCATCATTGGCTGCTGCATCATTGGCTGCTGAACCGGCTGAGGCTGCGGTGCCGGCTGTGGCTGTGGTACAGGCTGTGGCTGTGGTGCCTGTGCCGGCTGCGGTGCTGGCTGTGAAGCTGCAGCAGGTACGTCATTTGATACACTGTTGTCTGTATCAACACTGAACATATTAACAAGTTCATGAGCAAAATCAATAGGATACAGCTGCATTATGCTGCTGTCAATAAGCGTTCCGATTGTAAGCTTGAACATAACCTCAACAAACTTACCCTTAAGGAAATCCGGCAGATCTTCTGTATCATTATTATATACTTCTACAAGATTTGATACCGGTGGGCTGATATCTATCTTACGGTTGAACATTGATGACATTGATGTCGCAGCTGAACCCATCATCTGGTTCATCGCCTCACCAATAGCGCTCAGGTGAAGATCCGTAAGCTCTTCATTAGGATCCGCATTACCCGGTCCTCCCATCATAAGATCTGTTATAATCTTAACATCATTTTCTCTAAGTATGAGTACATTATTGCCGTCAATTCCCTCTTTGTAAGAAATCTGCATCATGACGCATGGTCTGTCATACTGCCTTGCAAGATCGTCCCATGTAGAGATAGATACATGTGGTGTAGTAATATCAACACGCTGATTCAGCAATGAGCTGAGCGTTGTTGCTGCAGTTCCCATGCATATATTGGATATCTCACCAACTGCATCCTTTTCACTGTCAGTAAGTATTATATCCTGATCAGCTGCAGCAGGTGTGTCTGCAGCTGATGTATCTGCAGTCTGCGCGTCATCTTTTGAATCGGATGCTGCATCATTATTGCCAAACAGTGCGTTAATTTCATCCTGTGATAGCATTCCGTCCATCTTACTCGCTCTCCTCCTTTATCACTTCTGTTATTCTTATGGCATATTTATCCTCCGAATATCCCGGAAGTGCCGCAAATTTCTTAATATTGCCGACATATACCTCTAATTCATCATCGACTTTTCTATCAAGCCTGATAATGTCTCCAAGTTGAAGATTAACAAAATCTCCAACTGATATCCTGCTATGTCCGAGCACAGCCTTCATTGGAATCTGTGCCCTGTCAATCAGGCTCTCAATCGCATCCTGATATGACTGGTCATCTTTATCCTGTAATGTAGAGAACCAATACTTAGTATTAAGTTTGTCCATGACAGGTTCAAGTGTAACGAACGGAAGACATATATTCATAAGGCCTTCCACCTCTCCTATCTTAATACTGAGCGTTACAATTGCAATTGTCTCGCTCGGAGATATAATCTGTGCAAACTGTGAATTGGTCTCTATTCTCTCAAGCCTTGGTGAAGTCTGTACAACATTCTGCCAAGGTTCCTGTAACAGATTAACACATATTGTAAATATTCTCTCAAGTATTGTAAGTTCAATCTCCGAGAAATCTCTAGCTTTGTCCATGGTATTACCTGAACCGCCAAGCAGTCGGTCTATAATTGCATATCCAAGATTAGATGCCATCTCCATGATAATATTGCCTTTAAGCGGCGGCATGGTTACAACGCCGAGCAGCACCGGATTAGAAAGTGCATTGGAAAACTCTGAATAGATAACAACTTCAGAATTGACTACATCTACACTTACTGTCTTCCTCAGATATCCCGGAAGGTTTGTTGCAAGTAATCTTCCAAAATGTTCAAAGATGATCTCGAGTGTTCTTAAATGCTCCTTAGAAAACTTGGATGGTCTTGCAAAGTCATATACTTTAACCTGACGCTCATCGCTATTTTTTATCTCTTCGGCATCTAACTCGCCGCTGTTCAACGCACTTAAGAGTTTGTCTATCTCATCCTGGGATAAAACCTCGCTCATCCTTCACACCTCCTGTTCCCAGTATCCTATTACTGATATTTATGAAATCACCAGATTAATTGCAACACTGTGAATCATATCTGTCTGGAACAGGTTCTGTAATTTACTGAGGAGCTCTGCCTCCATGTTGCTTTTATTCTGAAGAGCTGTATCATATGTATATGATGACACAACTGTATTTACATTGTTAACAATCAGCTGCATTCCGCTGTCGATGCTTGAACGCTTCTCTGAATAATCTCTTGACTTCTTATTAAGCGTAAGTACTACACTTACCTGAGCATAATGAATCTTATTATTGGAATCAAGAAGTGAAAGTGTTATCTTTGTAGAATCATCTGAATTCTTAACATCAACAGTCTCCATGTCACTCACGGCAAGTGATGAACCACTGTTGTTAGATGAGATTCCTCCTCCAACGTCCAGATCAATTATCTCAGCCACTTTAGTGATAAGATTATCCGTCTTCTTAGTTGTTGACACGATTGAAAATGTAAGAATCACCGTAAGTACAAGATTGATAAGTACTAATGCAAGTGTAATTACATTCAGCATGCTTTTTTTCATTTTTAACACCATTGCCTTTCTTTATGTCTATTCAAAGCTGTTGTATATCTTTATCTCAACTCTTCTGTTCTGTGCACGTCCCTCTGCTGTTGCATTGGAAGCTATAGGAACTGATTCTCCTCTTCCGGTTGCAAGCATCGTTGATGCATCAAATCCCTTCTGATCCGTAAGATATGTGAATACAGAATAAGCTCTGTAAAGTGAAAGCATCGTATTGTCAGGATATTTTGAATTATGAATAGGATTGTTATCCGTATGGCCTTCAATTGCTATCATGTTATCATTATATTCCCAAAGTATGCTCGATACCTTATCAAGGAGTGTGACTGCCTCAGTCTTAAGTTCAGACTTTCCGGAATCAAACAGGATACCGCTGTTAAGGTTCAGCATTACATACTTTGATGTAGCCTTTACTTCAACATCATCAGATAGCATATTCTGTTCAAGCTGCTTCTCTATATTCTCAGCCATATGCTCTGATTCCTGAAGTCCGGCTTCCTGAATCTGCTGTGCCGCATCCTTTATCTCTTCCTGCGTAATCTCTCCCTCGCTGTTCATACCCATATTATTGTAATATATCGCAAGTTCATTAAGCTGGCTTGCACCGCTTCCTATAAGAACGCCGTCTCCCATTGATACGCTTCCTGCATTAAATATGCTGAATGTAGATGCAAGTGATGCTGAAAGCTGCTGGAACTTCTCCTGATTAGGATCACTCATTGCAAAAAGCATTACAAAGAAGCAAAGGAGCAGGTTCATAAGGTCGCTGAATGTATTCATCCAGGCAGCACCGCCGCCCTTTTCCTCTCTCTTCTTAATCTTAGCCATCAGCCTTCACCTCCGGCATTGCCTCCCTCTTGAGGGTTAATTCCTTCTCTGTCTGCCGGTGAGAGGAATGACTTAAGTTTCTCTTCAATGACACGTGGGTTCTCGCCTGCCTGTATAGACAGAAGTCCTTCAACAACAAGCGCTCTCGACTGGTATTCCTTAGCTGATATATCCTTGAGCTTATTAGATGTAGGTATGGCAATCCAGTTGGCAATTACTGAACCATACAATGTTGTAATAAGCGCTGTAGCCATATTTGGTCCGATAGCAGACATATCATCTCCCATCGCCTTAAGCATATTGATAAGACCTATAAGAGTACCAATCATACCCCAGGCAGGACCCATGGAAGCTATCGTGTCCCAGAAACCGGCAAGTCTGCTGTGACGTTCCTCCATAAAATCCATCTCTGTCTCCAAGATACCGCGGACAAGTTCCGGCTCAGTACCATCCACTATAAGAAGAATTCCTTTCTTCATGAACTCGTCTTCAAGTCCTGATGCAACTTCTTCAAGAGCAAGCAGACCTTCCTTACGGGCTACGTTAGAAAGTTCTATTATTCTGTTGATTACTGACACATTGTCAATCTCCGGTGATTTAAATATAATGGAAATACTTTTAAGTCCATTAAGGAAATCCTTAAGCTTGTACGATGTAAGCGTTGATGAGAATGTACCACCGACCGTAATAAATAATGATGGTATATCAACGAAATTAAGAAGAACCGCTGCTGATGGCTGTCCCCATAATATACCAAATATAATCAGGCCTATACCGCCTATAATACCTATTAATGTAGAAATATCCAATGTTATATACCTTCCCTGCTTAATTCTTGTCGACTGCTATTAAATCCTTATAAATCTCTCTGCGGAAGCTTACAATGCTTTCCTTTATCTGACTCGTCTTCTCACTGACTATATACTTGTGTCCGTTAGTAAGCGTGATAACAGTATCTGGAGTTTCTTCCATCATCTCGATAATATCCGAATTAATCATTATCTTGGTTCCGTTAATTCTAGTTACCTCAATCATACGCCCCTCCTTTGCTAAAAAGTATCGTGCGCAATTGATGCACAAAATTCCATAAACTACTATATATTAAACCACTTTTGCCAAATTATTGCAACAAATTAATGATATTTGATAATCTGCCGTAATTCAGTTTTTGAAAATGCGGCTGCACAATAACCACCTCATGCAGCCGCATGGGATTTATTTATTATCTCTTAAGGTTTATAAGTTCCTCAAGCATTGTATCTGAAACAGTAATAATTCTTGAGTTAGCCTGAAAACCTCTCTGTGTAGTGATCATATCGGTAAACTCCGATGCAAGGTCTACGTTAGACATCTCAATAGTACCTGATACCATGCTGCCGCCGGCTGATGTAATATCTTCGCCAACGCCATCAAACTCGCCTGAGTTAAGTGTTGCCGCATACATATTAGTACCAACCTTCTCAAGACCTGCCGCATTAGTAAAGCTCTGGGTTGCAATCTGTCCAATTACAACCGTATCACCATTGCTGTATGAAGCAATGATACGTCCATCATCCTGAATACCTACGGAACTCATCTTACCTACAGCCTTACCTGCTCCTGCAACATCAATATACTCAAACTTAGTCTCGTCACCGATTGACTTAAGATTTGATATATCAACTGCAATAGTATCTTTTACAAATGAATCCGCATCAGCTCCGCCTGTAATCGTAAAATCAAGTGATGAATCCGTACCATCAAGAAGACCTGTTGTCGGGTTGAATGAGATATCGTGATCAAATGTCACTGTAAGGTCAGCAGCCTTGCCTTCCTTAGTAACACCTGTAACCTCTGTATGGTAATTGTACTTATCTACCTGTGTAACTGCGATTGTTGCCTGATATCTGTATCCAAGGTTATCGTAGAATGAAAGTGTCATCGTTTCACCCTTCTGGTCACCATCGGCGCCGCTTGTACCTGATCCTTTGGCAAAGTTACCGCTGCTTGAGTTAATATTACCTGATACCTTAAGGTTGGTTGTCTGCTCCGGCATTGTATATGTGAATTCATCACTCTTGACATAAAGCGGCTGAACAACATCCTTTACAATCTCTCCCTGGTCATTAGTTACCCAGCCCATTACATTAGCACCTGACTGTGTAACAAGAGCACCGCTGGCATCATATGTAAAATCTCCGGCTCTTGTAAAATATGTATTACCGTTGCTTCTTACGATAAAAAATGAATTACCGCTTCCTGACAGCTTAACATCAAACGGGTTATCTGTTCGCTGTGAAGCACCTTCCGTATCAACTTTTGTAGAAATAGAACCAACAGACGTACCAAGACCTATCTGCTTGGCATTCTGTCCGCCCTTGCCTGTAGTAGCATTAGGACCGGATGCAACCTGTGTTGTCTGGTAGAATACTTCGCTAAAAGACACTGAACTTGACTTAAATGCAATGGTATTGACATTGGCAATGTTATTACCGATTACATCCATTCTTGTCTGGTGTGAGGAAAGACCTGATACACCAGAGAACAATGATCTCATCATAATTATGTTCCTCCATTCTGTCCGATGGGAACCGCCATAAGTCCCTTCTGTCATTCCGGGACCAAGCTTCCTTGCGGTCCGGCTTATATAATAACGGCTCCATCAATATTAGTATAAATGTTTTCTTCCGCACCTGACTGATTCATCGCTGTTATGACCGTATTACTCTTTGTGTTAATAATAAATGCCATTCCATCCATCAGTACAAGCGACTCTTTAATTCCTTTGGCACCGGCTTTGTGGGCTCCATCCTCTAACCGTGCTAACTGCTCATTGGTCAGTGTAATATCTCTGTCAGCCAGTCTCTCTCCTGCATGTTTTGAAAACTTGAGTTCTTCACCATCCTGGTTCTTAATCTCATCTGCAGTCCTGTTAAGAATATCAAGGAATGAGACATCCTGATTCTGACTTTCCTGTACCTTGCTCTTACTTCCAAGATACTGCCCCGTAACCTGCTCAATTGAAGAAAACCTTCTGCTGTTAATCTGCATATATTTCCTCCCACATATGGTTACTGTGCACATCAGCCTCCGTTAAGCTTTGGCTGTGCTGCCTTTAGTATCATCTTTCTTAGAATCTGATGACTCTGTCTTGTCTGTAGCTGTTCCGCCTGATGTTGAACTGTTTGAACCGGAACTTGAACCGGAACTTGAACCGGAACTTGAACCTGAGCTTGAATTATTAGTAATCTTATAATAATCCGTATTCAGAATTGAATTAAGGTCGTTAATATCATAGAGACTTCCATTAATTCCTACATATGTCTTACCGTTAGAATTAACGATTCTGTCTACTACTCCTCCGACATATGATGTAGTACCTGACGCTGTAATAGTATTCATTATTACCGTCTTACCTACAAGAGCATTAGCCTGATTCTGAGCCATTGAATTAGCCATATTCTGCATCTCTTCAACCTGTGTAAATGTAGCAAGCTGTGCCACATACTCAGTGTTTGAAGATGGCTCAAGCGGATCCTGATTCTGCATCTCTGCTACAAGCAGCTGAAGGAATGCATCCTTATCAAGTCCGTTATCATAAGACTTATCAGTAGTTGAATGATATATGCTGGTTGCCTCTGTATTAAGTGAACCATCACTGTTAACTGTTGCTACTGCCATCTGATTATCCTCCTTCTTACAATATTCAATGCATAATTCAGTAATTATGCCATGTAACTTACACTGCTGTTATCTCCGACAAGCATGTCCATAACCTGCTGCTCGTCATCCGAAAGTTCTTCTTCAGAAAGTCCCATAAGACTGTCAAGATTAAGTGTTCTTCTCCTGCCGCTCTCCTGATTCTGTCTGCTTCCGTCTGCCGGATTCTGGTTGCCTTCAAATGCGTGACTCTCTACAGTTACCTCAACATGTTCAACCTTAAGTCCCTGATTATTAAAATTCTCTTTCAGGACCGCAAGCTGATTCTCAATCGCCTTCTTAACTGCTTCATCCTGAGCAGCAATCTGTGCTGTCATAATGCCATCTCTTGATGACACCGTAAGATGAATCTTTCCGAGATTCTCAGGTGTAAGCTGAATCTCCATGCTCTGAAGACTCTCCGTTGACACAACCTTTACACTGTCAATAATCTGCTGGACAATATCCGCAGCGTCAACCTGTCCCACATTCTCAACAAGCACTTCACCGAATGAATCATTGATACTCTGTGTAAGTTTAGCTGCAACTCCTGTACTGTTCTCAGATAAATCAGCCTTTGCATCACTGTTTCTGGTAAAGTCCTTATTCTGTGAAGCATTATTATCGGATGCAGTATTCTCTACAGTTATCTTTGCTGCAAGATTATCCTGAGTTCCATTCTGCCCTGTCTGGCTGCCGTCCTCTACAGTGACATCCTGTTCTGCATTATCTGTGTTGTCATTACTGTCTGCAGCTGCTTTGGCATTGAGTGCTCCCTCAAGTGCATCAGCAAATGGAGGATTGTCAGCATTAGTATTAATATAATCCGTAAATTCCTCTACAGTCATATTCATTGATTGTGCAAGTTCATCAGTCTTTACTGATACAAAATCAAGAATCTGCTTAAGCTGAGCTGACAAATCAGTATCCGTAATAAGTGCAAGTGCTCCGTCAGTGCCCGTAATCTGTGCTACAAGTGCCGTAAGGTTATTAGCCTTAAGAAGATCCTGCATTGTAAATCCAAGAGCTTCCATAGCTGCTTCAAACTCATCGTCACTGATATCAAGAACATCCTTAATCTGCTCTTTTATCTCATTAAGCGCACCGGCTATCTTGTCAGCATTGCTACTATCCTGCGGCTTGTTAACTGTTGTGCTTTTTACTGAGCCGCTGTTGAGCTTACTGTCAGGATTCTTAGGTGTATCCACTTCATTATTCTGATTGCTGCCCTGTGCTTTCCCGGATGACTTGATTGCAGTATTCACATTGGTCTGCGAATTACCGGCATTAGCTGAAGCTCTTGATGCAAGCGAGCTGCTCATAATGCTTCCGAAATCACTTTTTCCTGTGCTTTTCTTAGCTGATGCAGCCTGTGCAGCATTAGCAGTTCCCATATTGGCAAGTGCATTAACACTTCCTGACACTATATCGTTAGCCATGTCCTTTCCTCCTTTCTTCAATAATATCTATGTGAAAATCCTCAGCAGCTTACAGATTCTGTTATCTGTAACACTGTCCCGGACTGCCACATCATAACTTACAAATCAATATTACAAACCAAGCACCTCTGTTAAGGCTCATTAGGGTGCATAACCTTGGTTATCTTGGCTGCAAATACCGGATCCATAGCTGCCAGTATCGCCGCTCTCTGAGTAGATTTCATATTATTAAGTATATCTGATACAAGATTAATATCGCCTGTCATCTCTTCGAGAATAGCCGCTGCCGATTTTGCATCCATCTTTGAATAGGCCTCAGCCCATGCCTTAACCTGTGCAGTATAATTAATCTTAAGAAGCACCTGCTGATAGATATCAGCAGCATTATCAGGATTCATCTCCTCATACCACTTCTTATATTCTTCTATATTCGGTGCATTGTCAGTATATACAACTTCCTCATCGAACTTCTTCTTAAGCTCTTCGTAGTATGTCTGATTGTCCTCAAATGTCTTGAGCCTGTCTATCTCTGCCTGCATCTGTGCAATCTGCTCCTGGCTTGCATTGCCGTTATTCTGATAATCAGCAAGCTGCTTTTCAAGTTCTTTTATATGTTCTACAGCCTCAGCAAGGTTTTTATACTTATATCCGGTCTCAGCTGCCACTTCCTCATCTGATGCATCAGGAAGAATCCTGTTAATGACCGGAACATCCTTTAATATAGGACGAAGTACAGTACTTCCGAATCCACCGACATCAAGTTTGATAAGAAGTCCAAATATTACAAGCCATATTGCAATAATAACGACCGCAACAATTATAGTCCAAAGTGTTCCGCCTTTGACCTTTTCCTCATCATCAGTCTCGTCAACATCAAGGACTTCATCCAGCTCGCTGTTGTCTTTATTTTTCTTCTTTCTAGGCATTGTGTGTCTCCTCCAAAATACTGTCAGTCACTATCGTCACTATTGGCATCATTATAAGTGAAACTAACAAGCTCATCTATCTCTTTCTTTTCCTGGTCAGCCAGTTCTGTCTTAAAATTCTCAAAAGCTTTTTCTTTGAGCTTTTCATATATCTTGCGTTCCTGCATTGCTTTGTTAAGTCTTGTGCGCGCAGCTTCAAGATTCTTCTGTGCTATATTCACATTAAGGAACTGCTTCTGTATAAGGCCCTTCATAACTTCCATTGAATCACTGAGGTGCTGTATATGCTTAATATCAAGCACACCATTGGATGCTTCCTTAAGCTCTGCACGGTATGTATTCTGCCTTGTAAGAAGTTCCTGAAACTTCGATTCCTCTTCAGCCAGCCTTGCTGCCGCCTGGGCATATGCAGTTTTTTCAAGTGATTCCAGCCTGTACTTAACATCAAGTACATTCTGAAGCCTGTAAACAAACTTAGCCATTAATCATTCCTTAATCAGCAAAAAGTGACTCGAGCATATTCAACTCTTCCTCAAGGCCAAACTTTTCATCTGTCTGCTGGCACAGATACTCATTAACAGCATCTATCTTTTCTATTGCATAGTCAATTGCCTTATTGGATCCGGCTTTGTATGCACCTATATTAATAAGGTCCTCAGCCTCTCCGTATGTAGCAAGTACCTGCTTCAGCTTACCTGCCTGCTTCTTATGCTCTTTATCTACAATCTGGCTCATGCACCTTGATATACTCTGAAGAACATCAACCGCAGGATAATGATTCTTCTGTGCGAGCTTTCGGTTTAGCATTATATGTCCATCCAGAATACTTCTCGCAGTATCAGTTATAGGTTCATTAAAATCATCACCGTCTACAAGTACTGTATACAGCCCTGTTATTGAGCCTTTGTCTGACATGCCTGCTCTCTCAAGGAGCTTCGGCATCTCACTGTACACACTAGGCGGATATCCTCTCGTAACAGGCGGTTCTCCCGAAGCAAGGCCAATTTCTCTTTGAGCCATGGAAAAACGTGTAAGTGAATCCATCATAAGCAGTACATCCCTGCCCTGATCTCTGAAATACTCAGCAATAGCCGTTGCAGTCTTCGCCGCCTTGTTACGGATAAGTGCCGGCTTGTCAGATGTAGCAACAACCAGAACACTTCGCTTCATACCTTCCGTGCCAAGGTCACGTTCTACGAATTCTCTTACTTCCCTGCCACGCTCTCCTATAAGTGCTATAACATTAATGTCAGCCTTAGTATTACGTGCAAACATACCCATAAGAGTACTCTTGCCGACACCGCTTCCGGCAAATATTCCCACACGCTGTCCCTTACCGACTGTAAGCAGTCCGTCTACTGCTTTGACACCAAGCGGAAGTATCTCACTTATGATAACCCTTTCCATAGGATCCGGTGGAGCAGCCTCTACAGGATATTCCTCATATGATGTCAGCTCTGTTCCGTCAGTAGGATTACCAAGACCGTCCAGAGTATGTCCAAGAAGTTCATCACTGACTTTTACAGTAAGCGGATGCTCTGTATTCTCTACAATGCATCCCGGTCCCACACCTCCGACATCATCAAATGGCATGAGCAGGACTCTGTCATCCTTGAACCCTACAACCTCTGCATGTACCGGAGAACTTCCGTCTGCCGGAGTTATGATACACAGGTCATTGAGCTTGGCATCGGGACCTGCCGATTCAATGGTAAGACCTACCACTTTCGTAACGCGTCCCAGCTTTTTGTAGTATGATTTTTCTGTAAGCTTCAGGTATTTCATCCGGTCAATTATAGCCAAACCGATACCTCCCATAATAAATACATTAGTTACAGCTGCTGCTTAACAGCTTTATCGACTTAATAAGATTCTCAAGCTGGATATCCAGACTGCAGTCATACACTCCGGAATCAGCTTCTATCAGGCACTGTCCCTTAGACAGCTTGGAATCTTCAATTATATCAGCCTGAATATCTTTATTCATCGCACAATAGAGTTTCCCCTGATTCTGAATCATAAACTCATAATCATCATGTGATACCTTTATTGTGAATTCATTACTTATATTAGCATCCTGCAGCACATGATTAACAAGACTGAGTATCACCTGCTGGTCGCTGTCTGATATTGCATATATCGCATTCTTAAACACTTCAAGTATCACATTGACAAGTTCCGGCTCCATCTTAGCCTTAAGCTCGTTATATTCTTTCTCAAGTGCTGCCTTCCTGCTGTCATAATCTGACTGGAGCAGCTTCTTATCCTGTTCATACTTATTCTGTGCTTCTGCAGTCCCGGCATCAAATCCGTCATCATGTGCATCCTGACGTATCTGTTCTGCCTGACTCCTTGCGTCTTCAAGTATTCTGTCTGCCTGATTCCTGGCATCCTCAAGAATTGCATCAGCCTGTGCCTTTACCTCATCAAGATCAGGTACTTCCTGTGCTTCCGCTTCCTGTGTTGCTGCGGCTGTATCTTCACCAAAAATGCTCATATCTACCGGATTGCCATCTTCATCAACCATCTGTTCAACCTGCGGTGAATGAAGCCCTTCAATAAAACCATCGCTGTCCTTTGGTGCAGCCTTCTTAAGTGCATCTAATTTTTCCTGAATAATCCGGTTATAATCAATAACCCTCTCATCTTTGTTGATGATACTTGCTCTTTTTAAAAGATTAGACAATTATCTCGTCACCTCCACCTCTGGCGATAACGATTTCACCTGAATCCTCAAGCTTTCTGATAATATTAACAATCTTCTGCTGAGCCTCCTCAACATCCTTCATACGTACAGGACCCATGAAGTCCATATCCTCTTTTATCATAACAGCAAGACGCTTTGAAAGGTTGTTGAAGATAACATTCTGAACCTCTTCCGTTGAGCCCTTAAGCGCAAGTGCAAGGTCATTATTATCAACATCACGCAGCACTCTCTGTATAGCTCTGTCGTCGAGGGATATGATATCCTCGAATACAAACATCTTTCTGCGGATCTCGTCTGCAAGCTCCGGCTCTTCGATCTCGAGAGTCTCCATAATATGCTTCTCTGTGCCTCTGTCAACAGAATTAAGAATCTCAACGATAGAATCAACACCGCCAACAATAGTGTAATCCTGGTTAACAAGCGATGAGAGCTTTCTTTCAAGTACTTTCTCAACCTGCTTGATAACGTCAGGTGATGTACGATCCATCTGTGCAATTCTTCTTGCTACATCTGCCTGCTTCTCAGGTGGCAGCGCACTGACAATTGAAGATGCCTGTGATGCAGGAAGATATGAAAGAATCAATGCAATTGTCTGAGGATGCTCATCCTGTATAAAATTAAGCAGCTGCGCAGGATCTGTCTTTCGTATGAACTCGAAAGGACGAACCTGAAGACTCGCAGTAAGCTTGCTTATTACATCCTTTGCCTTATCTGAGCCAAGTGCTTTTTCAAGAAGCTCCTTGGCATATCCGATACCGCCCTCTGCAATATACTGCTGTGCAAGGCAGATCTCGTAAAATTCATTAAGTACTTCTTCTTTTGTCTGAGGCGATACACTGTTAGTGTTGGCAATCTCCAGCGTAAGCTGCTCTATCTCCTCTTCTTTCAGATGTTTGAATATCTTAGAAGACTTCTCCGGTCCAAGTGCGATAAGCAGAACCGCTGCCTTCTGTACGCCATCCATTTCTTTCTCGCCGTTACCATTTTTAGCCATGACAAAACTCCTGCCTCTTTATATCTAATCCCATCCGTCATTAAGCCAGTTGCGCAAAAGCAAAGCAACCGCTTCCGGATTCTCGTCCACAAATTTCTCGATAGCCTTTCGTATCTCTGACTTCTCCTGAAGGTCGATATCTTCGAGAGGCTCCTGCTGCTCTTTTGTTGTCCTCAGCATCTCTTCCACTGAAAGTTCCGGCTCCTTCTCCTCCACTGTCAGAGGTCTTGCACTTCTGAACACAACAAATGCAAGTAATCCGAGTATTACAACCGCGAGCGCAATCTGTAACCAGAATGTCCAGTTTCTTACGAATGCATTACCCTCAGAATCCACGAAGAACGGTTTCTGATATGCAAGCACAGTAATGTTCTGGGTATCAATACCTGTTCCTGTTGATATTGCATTAATCCATGTCTGATCCACCTGTGCTGCCACAGATTGTGCATTCTGGGCTTTGAAATCATCCCATGTTGTATTATCAAGGAGACCTCTTTTCCTGCATTCATCCTCGTTATATATAACATTCTTTACAAATGTTACTGTCATTGATGATGTGTTGTAAATAACCTTTCCAGGCTGGCTGTCAGTTGTTGTAACAAGCACATTAGGCAGATATGCATACTTTTTAACACTATACTCTGATGTTGAATTAGTACCATCCGATACGTAATATGTAGTTGAATTATCGCCACTGTTAGAAGATGTTCCCGGAACACCGCCTGCTCCATTAGTACCTGAACTTGCTTCTTCATATGACTCAGAGTAAAGTCCCTGCTCCATTCCGTCCGGTGCAGAATACTGTGTATTGATAGTATTAACCGCATCCCAGTTCATATCGAGATTCATCTGCACATAAGCTTCATCATAAAGCCCTGTTGCCAGCATTCCCTGTCTAAGATGAGATGTTATTGATGATTCTATCTGGCTCTGATACTTAAGCCTTCCGTTGAGGCCTACCGTTGACGTACCACTTCCGCTGAGGTCTGTATCAGACTTTGAAAAAAGCGTAGTTCCGTCTGTGCTTATAATTGTTATGTTATCTGTAGTCTTATTACCTACTGATGTAGCAAGCAGCTGCGCCATACCCGCTGCGACCTCATCATCAATCTGCTTTGTAAGCTGCAATACTACTCCAACAGTAGCTTCCTGCTTTGTTGAATAGTATATATTAGTTGCTTCTCCAAGTGTTACAGTAACAGATGCTTCCTTTACTCCGTCAAATGACTCAAGATCCGTCTTGAATTTTGATTCAAGATACTTCTGCCACTTTTTCTGCTTATCATTCTCAGTTGTTGAGAAGCTTCCTGATAATGCATCCTCAATCGTATAGCCATCCGACTGTATGTTGCTTGATGCCAGTGCCATCTTAGCATTCGTAAGGTCTTCTTTTCTGACTTTAACAACCATTGAATTGTCCGCAACATTATACGATATTGAATTATCTGTAAGGAGATTAGTTACCTCCTGCATCTGTGCATATGAACTGCATGTTGTAAGTGTCTCATACTGTGGTCTGTTAACAACAACCGCAAGTATCACAAGTGCAATAATAACAACAGCCACACTGCTGACAATTACAGCCCTCTGCTTAACAGTATATTTATTCCAGACATCCAGTAATTTCTGTCCAATTTGTTTGAACCTATCCATGTTTCAAGTATCCCTTCTGCAATCAGCAATATTACATTGACATATTCATTATTTCCTTATATGCCTCCAGCGCCTTGTCTCTTATTGCGACAGTATACTGAAGCGCAAGATTAGCTTTCTGCTGATATACACTCAGCTCATGGGTACTTGTGAGATTGCCGAGCGAAAAATCTATCTCAGCCTGTGAAGCATCCTGAATGTACTTGTTCGTATCGTTAAGAAGTCCGACAACTGAATTATATACCGAATCAAATGTATCCTTGTCAGTTGCAGCCTGATTTGATGAAGCAGACTTAACAGCATTAGTGACTTTGTCTATATAGTCACTGCCCAGCGCCTGCGTAGCTGAATAAACGTCCATTAATAATTCCCCGTATTCTATAAAATGTTATTGAGCACAAATTATTATGCCTTGCCTATCTCTAGTCCCTTTGTTGCCATGCTCTTGCCTGCATTAAATGCAGTAACATTGGCCTCATAAGATCTTGTTGCATCTATAAGATCAGTCATCTCCTGCACTACATTGACATTAGGATATGTGACATATCCATTCTCATCAGCATCCGGATGCGACGGATCGTATTTTTTAACCATGTCAGGCGTATTATCTTCAAGTATAGATGTCACCTTGACGCCGTTACCTGCGATACCGTTACGCGCAGCCTCAAATACATGTTCAAATGACTGCACCGACTTCCCCTTCTCTGTAAAATATACTTCCTTTCTTACATAAGGAGTTCCATCTGATGTACGTGTTGTATTAACATTAGCAATATTCTCCGATATAACATCAGTTCTGAGCCTCTGCGCTGTCATACCTGATGATGCAATGTTAAACTGACTGAATAACGCCATAATCTACCTCATTCCTGCCACACCGGCTGTATTAACATAGCTGCCATCCGGCATGGCTATGTTTGGATTGTTATTACTAGCTTATTACCATCTTAATTCTTGAAAATTCATTATTCATGCTGTCTATAAGTGCATTATAAACAAGCTGATTGGAAGCAAGCTCTGACTGCTCGGTCTCTATATCTACGTTATTCCTGTCACTCCTGTATGAAAGCGTTGAATAATCCGTATATACCTGTGAATGTACCGTATCCAGGTCTGCATGCTTAACTCTCTGATTAAGTGTTGAATATGGATTCTCAGGTGCCTCCAAAGCAGAGTTGAGATACTTCTCAAACGAAACATCTTTTCTCTTATATCCCGGTGTATCCACATTAGCAATATTATTAGTAAGTACTTCATTACGAAGCCAGCTGTTGTCTGCTGCTTTATTCAATACATCTACATACCCAAATGCTCCAGAATCAAACATATTCTCACTCCTATCCCATTATTCACTTAATAAATTATAAGGTTTTATTCAGTAAAACACAAGCTTTTTTGACAATATTAGTCAATTTTTATTATAAACTGCACAGAATGGTTAAATTATGCAAAACAAAAGAAAGCTGCACAATCCGGGCGGACATTCGCAGCTTTCCTCAAACAGCTATTAATCAAGTTTCTTAAGTTCATCAAATACAACATCATTAATAACCTTGATGTATGTTCCTTTCATGCCGGATGATCTTGACTCAATCACTCCCGCACTCTCAAACTTTCTGAGAGCATTAACAATAACCGAGCGTGTTATTCCTACCTTGTCCGCAATCTTACTTGCAACAAGAATACCCTCCTCGCCATCAAGTTCCTTGAATATATGCTTAATTGCCTCAAGTTCTGATGATGAAAGTGTGCTTATTGCTGACTTCACAATCTGCTGCTTACGCACTTCCTCTGCATTCTCATCCGTAACGGCACGCATCATCTCAAGTCCGACTACCGTAGTGCCATACTCACAAAGTATAATATCTTCTATCTCATAGTTATTATCGCTCTTATACATAAAGAGTGTTCCAAGTCTCTCACCACCTATGTCAATAGGAGCAAGCAGTGCCTGAAACTTACGTACATTCTCTTCAGCGAATCCAAGTGTTGCAAGATTAACATTCTCTTTGGTTGACAGCACGCTAAGCAGTCTTTCGTTAAGCATCTGATCTACAAAGCCACCGACCTTATCAAAGATAAGCTCATCAATTCTGTCAACACCATCACAGAATCCTGTTCCCAGCACCTTGCCTTTCTTACTTATAACGAGTATGTTTGATTCAAGAATTCCGCTCAATACCGCACAGATATCGTTAAACTCAACTCGCTGTGAATGATTATTGTGTAATAGCTTATTGATTTTTCTTGTCTTATCCAATAATTGAACGCTCATATTCTCCTCACTTCTGCGCGCACAGCGCAATGTATATAATCGCCATCATCATAAAAGAATATTAGCACAATTAAATCAAGTTATCAATATTTTTTACACAATTTGTATAAATTAATTTATTATTCCGCATACTTCGGCTTCTGTTCAACATAGCCGCAATTTTCATCGGCGCACGCTATCTTACTTCCCTTTTCGACCATGTATCCGCCGCACTTAGGGCACTTCTTTGCAACAGGCTTCTGCCATGACATAAAATCGCACTCCGGATTATCTTCACATCCGTAATAGCGGCGGCCCTTCTTAGTCTTACGCATTACTATCTCTTTGCCGCACTTAGGACATGCAACTCCTATTTTTTCAAGATATGGCTTTGTATTACGGCATTCAGGGAATCCCGGACACGCAAGGAACTTACCGTGAGGTCCGTATTTGATAACCATGTTGCGTCCACACACGTCACAGACAACATCAGTAACCTCATCCTCTATCTTGACATTCTCCAGTTCTTTTTCGGCCGCCTTAACCGATTCATCAAGATCCGGATAAAAATTACGTATTACCGTCTTCCAGTCTACAGTTCCCTCTTCAACACTGTCAAGAAGTGCTTCCATAGTGGCAGTAAAATTAACATCAACAATCGTAGGGAATGCCTTAAGCATTATGTTGTTGACTGCTTCGCCAAGCTCTGTCACATAAAGGTTTTTATTCTCCTTGGCAACATATCTTCTTGCAATTATTGTTGTTATTGTAGGTGCATAAGTACTTGGACGTCCTATTCCAAGTTCTTCAAGTGTCTTAACAAGAGATGCCTCCGTATAATGAGCCGGCGGCTGCGTAAAATGCTGCTTCTTATCGAGATTATCAAGCTTGAGCTCTGAGTTCTCATCTATACCGCTTATAAGCTTATTACCTGTCTGTACATCATCATCTTCATCTTTGTATACAGACATAAATCCATCAAACTTAAGCTTGGATGCAGAAACATTAAATCTGTATTCACCGGCCTTAATCCTGACTGCCGTTGTTTCGTATACAGCATCGCTCATCCTGCTTGCAGTAAATCTCTTCCAGATAAGCTGATAAAGCCTGAACTGATCTCTTGACAGAGATTCCTTAACATCTGCCGGAGTAAGTGATATGTCAGTAGGACGGATTGCCTCATGTGCATCCTGTATCTTCTTTTTGCTTCCGTTCTTCTTGTCACTCTGCATAAGATACTTGTCGCCATACTTTGATTCAATATAATCATGCGCCATTACCTGGGCTTCTTCGGCTACACGTGTAGAATCCGTACGCAGATATGTGATTATACCGATTGTTCCCTTCCCCGCAATATCAACACCTTCATAAAGCTGCTGTGCAAGACGCATCGTCTTCTGTGTAGAAAAGTTAAGCAGCTTGGAGGCTTCCTGCTGGAGTGTACTTGTTGTAAACGGAAGCGGTGCCTTCTTTGACTTCTCGCCCTTCTTCACAGACTCAACAGCGAACTGCTCCTTCTCAAGCTTTGCGACAACCGCATCCATTTCTGCGGCGCTTTTTATATCCATCCTGCCATCTGCATTACCATAAAAATGTGCGACAACCGGCTTCTTCTCACCTTTTACATTAAGTACTGCATCAAGCGTCCAGTACTCTTCCGGAATAAATGAATTAATCTCGTCTTCCCTGTCACATATTATTCTGAGTGCAACAGACTGTACTCGTCCCGCACTCAATCCCCTCTTAACCTTCGCCCAGAGAAGCGGACTTATCTTATAGCCTACCATTCTGTCAAGAATTCTTCTTGACTGCTGTGCATTAACAAGATTCATGTCAATCTTGCGTGGTTCCTTAATTGATGCCTTAACAGCATTCTTTGTAATCTCATTAAAACTGATTCTGTTAATGTGCTTATCATCTAACTTCAGTGCCTGGGAAAGATGCCATGAGATTGCTTCTCCCTCACGGTCGGGGTCAGTTGCAAGATATACTTTATCTGCTTTCTTTACCTGCTTCTTGAGGTTAGCAAGAATGTCCCCTTTTCCCCTGATAGTGATGTACTTCGGCTCAAAATCATTCTCTATATCAATGCCCATCTGGCTCTTGGGAAGATCTCTTATATGTCCGTTAGATGCACATACCTCATAATTACTTCCCAAGAACTTCTTAATTGTCTTAACCTTAGCCGGTGACTCCACTATAACAAGATTTTTTCCCATCGCCTATACTTCCTCTCAAATGCTTTGTAGCTGTCCGCTCCGTATTAATCCCCATTATCGCACATCTTCCTCACATAATAATTATGTGACACCTGCTCAATCATATCCTTCAATTCAAGATTAAGCAATATCTCACATACCCTTAATGGTGTAAGATGTGTTTCTTCTATAATAATGTCTATGCTTTTAGGAATTAAACAGATACTACCATACACCTTTTCTTCCTCGCTTGCAAGTACAATATTATTTTTTTCTTTTTTATTAATAATATTAATTCCAAGTATTTCCAGAATATCTCTCGTCTGTGTAACAACATGTGCTCCCTGCTTAAGCAGGTAATTACAGCCTTCACTAAGTACATCCCCTACACGCCCCGGCACTGCCATGATGTCCTTATTCTGTTCCAATGCAGCATCAACGGTTATAAGTGTCCCACTCCGCCTGCGCGCCTCAACAACCACAACGACATCGGCAAGTGCACTTATTATCCTGTTTCTTACCGGAAAATTCCCCGCTGACGGCTTCGTACCTGGCGGATATTCAGATAATATACCGCCATGAATCATGGTATCTGCATATAAGCCTATATTACTACGCGGATAACAGACATCCACTCCGCTTCCAAGAACCGCAAATGTTCTTCCTCCGGCTTCAGCCGATGCCCTCTGTCCGAACGTATCAATCCCTGTAGCAAGACCGCTCACAACCTGTACACCCGCCCTGGCAAGCTCCCGCCCAAACATCTCTGCAATCTGCCTTCCGTATGCAGAACATGCTCTTGCGCCAATTATGGCAACACTCGGAGCAGCATCCGGAAGATGTCCCTTATAGTATAGAATATGAGGCGCATCATATATCATTCCAAGTCTTACAGGATAATCTGCCCTGCCGGGATAAGTAAACGCTATCTGCTTTGCCACAAGACTCTCATACTCTCTTCTGACCCATTCAGCATTCCTGCATGCAATAAGATTATCAAAATCACCATGCGAAAATCTTACATTACTTCCAGACATTGCATCCTTAAGCTCCTGCTCTCCGGCATTGTACACTCCGCAGGCACTTCCAAATATTGCCATAAGCTCCGATATCTTGGTATTACCTATTCCCCTGATATTATTCAGCCAGTATACACAGAATTCTTCATCAACCATTGCGATATGCCACCGCCTCTCCTATGTGTGGACATCTTACGCTGCTGCTTCCTTCCAGATCAGCAATCGTTCTTGCCACTCTTAATATCCTGTAATATCCGCGGGCTGTAAGTCCCATCTTATCCCATATTCTTCCGGCAAGCTCCCTCTCCTCACTTCCAAGTCCGCAGTATCTCTCAAGCTCTCCTGCCGTAAGCTGTGAATTAAGCACACCTCTTTGTCCCTGAATCTGTCTTGCCTGTATTACTCTTTCGCGCATATCTTCGGAACTCATAACACAATTATGTCCACGCCATACATTCCCGGAATCACTCCTGCCCCGGCTGTTATTATTAAGTGTTATCGCTTCGTGCCTTACAGGCGATACATGCACGCACATGTCAAATCTGTCAAGCAGCGGGCGGCTTATCCTCGCCCTGTAATTAAGGATCTGTGCCTCCGTGCAGGTGCATCTGCTCCTGTCAGGGTAAAATCCGCACTTACACGGATTCATCGCAGCAACCAGCATAAAGCGTGCCGGGAATCTGTACGTTCCCGAATTACGCACAATAACTACCTCTCCGTCCTCAAGCGGCTGCCGCATAGCGTCAAGTGTGGCACTTCTGAATTCCGTCAGTTCATCAAGAAAAAGAACACCATGTCCCGCAAGTGTTATCTCTCCCGGAGACAGTCTGCTTCCCCCGCCTATCAGTCCGACTGTTGTTATCGTATGGTGTGGACTTCTGTAAGGCGGCTGAGTTATAAGTCCTTCTGATGAATCAAGCAGACCGGCTATGCTGTATATCTGAGTAACCTCAAGGCTCTCCTCCTCTGTAAGTCCCGGCAGAATCCCTGCTATTCTCCTTGCCATCATTGTCTTGCCGCTTCCGGGAGCACCCATATACAGGATATTATGCATTCCGGCAGCTGCTATCAAAGATGCCCTGATTGCGGCTTCCTGACCGCATACGTCAGAATAATCATCATATTCTGCTTCCGCCGCCGTACTGTTATAAGGAACATATTCCCCCTTGTGCAGTGCCGTGTAATCTCCGCTAAGATAATCTATAACAGCCTTCAGCGAATCCGCACCAAGAATATCTATTCCATCAACCACTCTGCACTCCGGCATATTATCAGATGGGATTATACATCTCTTAAGCCCTCTGCGTCTTGCCTCCAGCACGCATGGCAGTATTCCTCTTACTGCCCTCACCGAACCGTCAAGACTCAGCTCCCCCATAATCATCATGTCATTAACCGATGTGCTGTCAAACATATCTTCCGCACACAATGTTCCCACAGCAATTGCAAGGTCATACCCTGTCCCCTGCTTAGGCATATTAGCCGGTGATATATTCACTGTCACACGCCTTGGTCTCGGATTAAGCCCCGAATTCTTAAGTGCAACTCTTACTCGTTCCTTAGCCTCCCTGACCTCAGCAGCCAGGATTCCTCCCATATCAAATCCCGGCAGCCCATTCTGCACATCTACCTCAACCGCTACAATATCAGGAACAACTCCTCTCACATTCCCACATAAAATCCTGCTAAACAAAAAACTCCCTTCTTACCATATTCCACTGACAGAAAGCCAATTCACTATGGTAACAAAAGGAAGTCATACAGATACCCGGTTAATATAATTCATGACACCTTAATCCGCCCTGATTGCAATGTCATTTTTATAAGATTAGCATATTCCACGCATTGCGTCAATAAGAAAATAAAAAATGAGACAGCTTATAACAAACATAAACTGTCCCACTCCATTGAAATCAATCATGACCATCTGATTAGTCAAGTTCAAAATAATTACGTCTTATATACAATCCAAACGCCTGACCTACAGCCTTTGATGTATCAGTTACCTCTATACCAATCTTAAGCCGGTTGGATGTATACAGATTAAGTACCTCCGTCTGTACACCTGCTGCCGTTGCAAGCACAAGAAGGTCTTCATCATACTCCATCTCATTCTGGAGAGTTCCGCCATAATCCTTAAGAATTGTCTCACCTGCATCATATGTGCCATTATCATTGGCATCAATATATATTTTAGACTTTGCAAATACATCACCTGCTGCAAGATCTTCATCAGTAACCTTGAACTTAAGAGGAATTGTATTATCCGGTGATACTGTTCCATCCTCTGCCGTCTTCACTGAGCGTCCGATAATATCATACTTATTATCCTCAACCTCGATACCGTTAAGAATCTTAACCTCAGGAGGTGTTGTAGCTACGATTATCGAACGCACAAGCGTATTAACGAACAGCTGCATCTCCGGTCCGTCAGATTCAATCTTACTGTGTCCCGCACTGGTATATGTCACATTACCCTTTGAATAGATGTAGTAATTGTTAACTGCATCCTGACCGCAGTTATTGAAGTATCTGGCATTACTTCCGCCGTCAGCGCCAAGGGTATACCATACAGTAACCTCATTATTGTATGCACCGGTCATCTCATTGCCATCAGCATCATATGTCGGTATATGCTCAAGATTAAGCTGGTAGAACTGTCCGTGCGTTGTCTCTACATGGATAGAATCATCTATCTTGTACGGATATTCTGTTACCTGCCCCCAGTTAAGCTTATTTACTTCTTTTGTTTCCTTAGTACTTCCGCTCTTACTTACATCATTGAACGCCGTATATTGACCGCTCACCTTGGATATGAGACTGTTGGTGAATATTCCCGGTCCCTTCATACCGATAGGCTGCGTGAGGTTCATAGTCATGATAGGCTCATTATAATCACTGTTAGATGCCTGATAAGCCATTGTATCATGCGTGAACAATACCGAGTTACCTGCATCTATGTATGCATTAAGGGCATCTATAGCCGGCTGTGTCCTGAAAGGTGTTCCTGCCTTGCCATATGAATCACGGAAACCAACTACTACAATCGAATACTGTGACAGATAATCCTTATTCTTGTCATCTGCCATAAGATCCTCAAACTCATATACCTTCATAGGAGTTACATCAAGCCTCATTCCCGTTACACTGCTCGCCGTTCTGAATGAATCGGAGAATGCACTGCCCTTAAGGTTCATGGTTGTCGTACCTTCATATGTCTCTGCAGCGGTTGCATTATATATCTGCAGAACCTTAACTGTCCTTGTCTCCTGAGCTTTCAGTGCGAAGGAGCTTTCCTGAGCCTCAGTAAATCCGGCTCTTGTCACCTCAATCTTGAACTTAAAGTAACCAAACCATTTTTCAGGAATAGCACCGTTAAGTGTAATAGTGTACTCACTTCCACTGTTTATCGTATCAGGTATATCATAATCAGCAAATATCTCACGCTTATCCGATGTCGCCATCTCATTGTAAAGCGCATCTGCATTACGGTCAATGTAGAGCTTAATATGACTTCCTGCCGGAATCTTGCTGTCTGCCCTGATTGTAAATCTGATGCTGCTTACATCCTGCGGTGCGCGGTTAGTGTCATAATCGTACGCTGCCGGTGAAACTATCGTAAATCTCGGTCTTGAAGGATATGTAAGCATCTTCTTAACCTTGAAATCTGAAGCAGTTGAATCAGAAGCCTCGGATGTAATATTGCTGCTTGCCTTACCCTCGGCGTTAAGTCTCTCATTAAGCTTAACCCTGCTCATCTTATAAATGTTAGAATCCGAGCCATCCCTCTTAGTCCTGTCAATTGTGCTTCCGGCATTGTATACATCTGACATCTCGAGAAGCGGAAGCCCTGCCTTAACATATTCATAAAGCTTCTCATACGCCTTATCGGTAAAGTCATTACCTGATGTCTGCTTATTACCGAACTTACTTGTAGAAACTATTGCACCATCCTCTGTTATGACAGTTCCGTTATTCTCTGCATTTCTGCCGTAGTTAGTATTAATGTAATCAGACGGATTGTATGTTCCGATGATAATAAGGTCTACGCTTGACACAATATCATCGCTCAGGCCATTAAACGCATTGACTGACATTGACCTGATGTTAATTGTGAAGTCCTTTGACTTCTTATTAATAACATAAGTTCCCTTGCCTGTTCCTTCATCAAATGACTTACTCTTAACTGTGTAATCACCATTAATGCCGAATGTCCTGAGAATCTTGTCAGCGCCGGCTTCGTTGTTAAACTCATTCCTTCCCCATGGCTGAATCTCTATAACTTCGATTGTACTCATAAGGTCATTCAGTGAATACTTACCCATGATATATCTTAATACTTCACGATATCCATGCTTACCAAACAAGTCATCAATCTTATTAATATCACATGTCGGCCAGTCAGGATTGGCAATACTATCCTTGTTCTTGAGTGACTGGTCCATAACATTAGTTCCGTGATATGTAAAGAAGTTATTATGAACATACTCAGGTGTTGTTGTTGCATTAAAATAAGGTGCCTGTGGTGCACTTCCGTCTGTTGGATGAAGCGCTCTCCAGAACATCTCTGTTCCCCATTCAACAACAGTTCCGTCATGGCGCTTAACTGTCATTGAGGTCTTAGTCGTCTCAATCGTACCGCCTGAACCTTCATACTGGAACACACCTGCACGGTTCTCATTCTCATCATTAATAAGATCCTCTGCTCCGTATTCCTCCATGAACTGCTCCTGAGATATTGCAAGCTCAAGCATAAGGAACTGATAAAATCCGTTAGTCCTGTCAACAGGGATACCTGACCAGTCAGTAACAATTGCAAGATTGTCATTAACATTGCGCATGTAAAGATATAACGCAAGGTCATTACTTATATTAAGCGTAGTTGATGTTCCGCTTGTTGAAGTCCAGATATAGTCTTGTGAAAGACCTGTTGCCCTGCCAAGATTATACTGTTTACAGAACTCTGCCATCTTCTGGTATGCCCTTAAGTTGCTTGAATCATGTGTCTTGGGATTAAGATATACAAAGTTGGCATTCTTAACATCATCATATGTAAGGTCTGATGCCTTAACCGTCTTAACAACAAGCTTATCGGTCATATCCGAAAACTTAGTCATCATATCGGTATCATCATTATCAGAGAAAATCATATGTGCAAGTACGTTACGGTCTTCAAAATCTCTCAGATTACCATATTCGTCACATATAAAATGTCCGTTAACATAATTCTGTCCGCCATAGAGCTGCGCAGCACTGAAACTGAATGCCTCTCCCATCTGTCTCTTTACATCGGCATTCTCACCACACGCTGCATAGAGCTTGCGCACATCACTTTCCTTGACAGACATTGAATCACCGCCAACCCAGTATCCGAACTGTCCCATGCATATCTCAGGCACAACCTCAAGCACTACATAAGGATTATCCTTTGTATAATACTTATCATTGAATTCTACAACAGTCGGAATCTCATCCCTGCTGTCATAGCTGTCAGCACGTGCCTGTATCATTCTGCCTACTCCGATTGCAGATACAACAGTGACAAGTGCCATTAATGCTGCACAATATTTTTTTAATTTGATATTCTTCAGCTTTTTACCTAATCTGGACATCTATAACCTCTCATTCCGCTACAAGTATTACCGTAACAGCTATATTAATCATTTACAATGTACTCCGCAAACTGCTCAAGGAACGGGGCATTATCGAATCTGAATCCCTGCATTGTCATCTCGTCAAGGTCGAGAAGATTTCTTACGGATGTAACTCTTGATACAGATCTTGTATACCCGTTAAGTTCCAAAGTAAGTGTAACCTTAATCTGAACCGGATTATTAATCCCGACAACCTTATGCTGCATGGTTCCTTCACGTTCCGCAAGCTCTGTCTTAAGACTCGACTGGACAATCTCAATCTTCATCTCATCCACATTCTTGCAGAGGATACCCATTGTATCCATATTGGCGGTATTATCACCAAGATACAGACAATGATCCCTGACCATATATATTACATTTTTTCCGTCATGAGCAACGTCCTGTGTCTGGAATGTTGCAGCAGGTCTTGAATTGGAAATAACAAGATAGTTACCTTCCATGATGGAATCACTGATGTTGTTCAGCGCAATGTTGGCATCTTCCTGAAGCTGTGTCATTATCGTTGTCTTATTATATTGCTTGATTCCCTGTGAAACAAGCAGTGTAAGTGCAGACATAACTATTGCACCGACTGCAAGTGATATCAGAAGTTCAACCAGCGATATACCCTTGTTATTACCCTTATAACATTTTCTAATCATCCTCATAATGCACATCTCCATATATTACTCAGTGGCAATCTTACCTGTATTCGTCCACAATATCAGTTTGTATGTAAGACCATTGTTTGAAGCAATGTTAAACGTAAACTTAATGGATGTTGAGTCAAGCATGCTTGCGTTAGTTACGCCGCTGACAACCTTGTCAACCGTGCCGCTGCCCGGCTTAAAATATACGAGCACCGAATCCGTATCCGTCACAGTCGTTGTGCCATTCCCCGTAACACTGATTGTTAACTTGGAGCCAAGCTGCTGTTTATCTTTTTCAACAACATTGCCATCAGTATCCCTTCGGTATATCGTAAATGTATACTGTCCGTTTCCTGACGTTCTTTTAAGTTCTCCCCACCATTCACCTGTCTGCGACAATGTATCATTACGCAGCTCTGACACTGCCTGATAGAGATTCTTTGAAGCCTTCTTGGCATCCGCACTTACAAGCATTGTAATCCCATATGTGGCACTCGCAGCCATAATTGCAAGAATTGCGACAACAACCACTAACTCAACAAATGTTACGCCTTTGTTGTTATCTCTCAATTTTCCCTTACTTTTCCTACAAGTCATAATCTTCACTCACCCATCAGCCAATAATTAGTCTACATCCGTTTTCTTCCAGTTATTAAAGTATACAAGCTGGTTATATTTGATACTCTCAATTGATATCTTATCATTGATTGAACCGCCGCTGCCTCCTGAACCGCCTCCGGTTCTTGTGCCTCTGAATACTTTAATGAGCTTATCTGCATTCTCATCCGAAACCTGCTCACATATGCTCTCTATAAGACTTGCCGCACTGATTGTATTAATAACATTTACATCTGACTTAATATTAATATTACCGTTAGATGCATCTGTTGCAAGCGCAATTACAAGTCCGTCAAAATCAGCATTAATATTAACATTACCTATTGAGACGATTATACCGCCCTTGAATCCGCTTGAAGCTGTATATGTATATCCGCCATTGGCAATGACAATTGCATAATCGTTGTTGCCGTATTTTCTTATATTACCGCCAAGACTTGATACGCCCTCGCCTGCCGTTGCCTGTGACGCCGTTACTATATCCGGACGGCTTACAACTCTTTCACCTACACTGCTTCCGTAACCCAGTACAGTATTATAGTTAACTGTTCTTCCTGACTGTCCTGTAAACGGAATCGGAATACCTCCCGCAAAATCTGTTGCATTCGTGCTGTAGGATGACATATCAAGTACTGTCGTAAGTGATTTGAATCTGTTCTTAAGGTCATTAGTAACAAGCTGCTGTGCATCATCTGACAAAGGAGCCATAGACACTGCAGCTCCCACAGAAGCATCAGATCCTGTGACCTCCGCACTTACGATAACACCTGATGTTGTTACACTGCCTGAAGCATTGACAAAACCTGTTGTCTGCTGGTCAAGGTCTTTGAGGTTAACCTTTATAAGATTCTGCATATAATTCTTCTGTGCAGTTGCTTTATCTGCATCTGTACCGGCGATTCCGAGACCTGTCAGCTTTGTTTCAAAGTCAGTATCTGAACTCAGAATAAGATACATATAATCCGAAGCCGCCTTGGCATCCTTGAAATTAAGATAGATAAAATACTGTCCGTTAACTGCCTTCGTCACATATGGCATTGAGTCATCAAGAAGTGACTTGGCAAAATACTCATTCTTAAGATAAGTAGCAAGTGTTGTTCCGTTAACTCTTGAAATATCCGAACATGGGTTACCGACAACTGAGCCTGCCGCATTATTCACTACTGTAGGCGGAACAAGATAAGCTTCCTGGTCACCCTTGAATGAAAGAGACTCACCTGTCCTGTAAGGCTCCTCCGTTGTTCCGTCATACACGATATATGAACGTCCTGCAAGATATATGTAAGATGTTCTGAGTGTAAGATTAGAATGTGCCCCATTAACTATGATAGCACTACTCTCATCCTTGTTAAGATCGCTTATACCACTGTTACTGTATCCGCTGTACTGGCCGCCGATACTTACCTTGCTTGATGCACCGTTAATCTTAAGGTCGTTCTTTACAAATGTCTGGCCTTCAAGATTAAGTTCAACACCATGACATGGCTGCTCATATCCGCCGACTCTGTAATTCTTTGGAATAATAATATTATTGCACCACAGCTGTGTCGAACCTGAGAATGTAATCTGTGTCTGCTTCTCCGTTGTGACATCACTGTTAGTAATTACCTGCTCTCCGATAAATCTTGTACGGCTGCTGTCACCGAATACGATTCCGCCACCGCCTGCATATACATTACCGTCAATAAGCACCTGCTTATTGTTATCAATTATAATTCCATTGTCTGCAATAAGGCTGAATGAGCCCATTGCCGGAACATTATTGATTGTCTGTGCGCTGGAACTGAAATTAATATCTGATATCGGAAGCATAATACCTATATCATATGTAAGCTCTGACTTATATCCGTCATCTGTAATATATTCAACCTTCACATCATCAGCGTTGAATATATACAGTGATGTACTGCTGTAATCTATAGTATAGCTGCAGGTTCCGACTGATGCCACATAAGGATGTCTGTACGTTCCTGCCGTGATTGCACTGTTAACCGCATCATTCGTTATGTCAACACCAATATATGAATTAATAAGCTTCCTGAACTGGTTAGAGTCGAGAGGCATAGGCGATGTCTCGTTAAAGCTTCCGTTAGTAAGGTCATTTACAACCTTAGCCATATATTTTTTACGGAGCTCAACATCAGCATTGGAAAGTCCGGGGAACGAACTTGGATCCCTGCTGACCGAATAGTTGGTCCATGAAGGGTCGTCAGAGCCGGGAACGTCGTTCTTCTGTGAACGTACCATTGTATCCATGACATCCTTATATGCAGCTTCAAGTGCATCCATGCTGACCATTCCAAGTTCTGAATAAATCTCATCAACAGCCTCTTCGCATGAATAGAATGTCTTCTTGGCTTTCTTATCAACCACCTTCATCTTAAGGTTAACCATTGCACCTGCTATTGCAACACTTCCGAGCACAGCGATAAATGCAACGACAATAAGCACAACAACAAGTGTTGCGCCTGAATTGTTTTTATGGAATTTCTTAAAAAAAGAATTATTGCTAAACTTTGATTCTCTCATGGGCTAATTCTCCTTCGTTGAAGTTAGAGTCATATAAGGAGTAGTTCCCGCTGCCGGTTTTCTGCCATTCTCCTCGGCCCAGATATTAACTGTTACTGTGTACAGATATCTCTCTTCGTCCTCATCATAATTCTGTGTTATGCCGTTAGGTTCACTTGAACCGCTCCAGCCGTCAACATCCGAGAACACATTAAGACCATTGTTACGAAGCTTGGTCGTACCCGATGACTGCACACCATTAATAAATATATTAGCTGTATCGAGCTTAATCTGTACATTAGTTCTGAAAGCATCACGATCCGCAATGTCTGAATCATTGGATGCAACGTACTGCTCAATAAGGAATACATTGGCTTCCTTGCCTGCCGGAAGCATTCCTCCGCCATTCTTATGCATATTTATATATACTGAGTCGGTTGAAGTATTACCGCTTGAACCATACTTACGGTCATATGATGTATAGAAAATATATACATCCTTAAAGCTGTCAGATGCAATATCTATTCCGTTCTGTTCAGGAAGCGTGTATTGTTTGATGAATACATCCCCCTGTGTGCTCTCAACCTTGCTGCCGCTGCTTAGATCAATTATATCGCCATCATTATTAACCCTGTACTGGTCATTGCCATAAGCATCCTTCTCTCTGTAATACTTAACATAGAGTACGGGCTGCTCATTATACTTTGAAGTCGTTGCGTCATATGTGATATTTACATCAACAACAACAACTTTCTTGATACCTGAGAGCTTAGATACATTAGTCTCTGTAGATGTCTGTTCTCTTGCGACCAGATTACCATGTGCGTCAGTTGAAGCCGGATTCACTATTGAAGAACGGCTTGGAAGGATAGTCTTAATACTTGTGTCATATCTGTATATCTCTTCCATAAGCACATAATTTTTCGTATCCCTGACTTCAGCGAATGCAGGCATACTGTAATTATTTACAGTCCATGCTGAACCTGCACCCGTTCCTGCAATATCACCTTTGTTAGGGCTAAGAATTGTCTGGACATAATAGTTAATATTATTAGAGCCCTTATAGCATGCAAGACCGTCTGAATCCTTATTAACAGAAGTTCCTGTATATGTAGCCATTGTCAGATCATAGGAATAATGATTATTCGACAGCTTAGATGCCCTGGCATCATACACGCCTGTCGTAGAATCGTTGATAGTAAGCGGGGTAACAATACCGGCATCCGCATTAGCCGCTATTGTATCCCCATTACCTTTGAGAAGCTCATCAATACTAAGAGCTTTGCAGCGCTCGATGACCTTCTGGCCTATTGCATTGGCCTCTTCGACCTTGCGGGCGTTAGCATTAATCTTAGATGATGTTGCAAATGTAGTAAGCATTGGCAGCGTCATTATAGCGAGTATAATCATCGCTACCAATACCTCTACGAGTGAAAATCCCTTATTATTCTTATTATTCCTATTACCGGCTTTTAACCTCCGCATTACACGGCTTAATTGTCCGTTAATATGGTGTCTCATACATACTCCCTTGTCTTACTTACTGAAATATTGTTACATTACCTGTTCTGTTAGCAATCTTGACACGGCTGCTCTTTGTATCATCATTGCATACCTTGATATTAAGAGGCATATCGGTATCATTGGTTACGCTGAGGTTAATGCTTCCCGTATCCTGTGAATCAATACGAGGTGAGCTCATGATAAGCATATCCAGAGTATTGCCCGGTTCAAATGACGTACCAGCGTCATAATTAGTAAGTGGGTATGTCTTCTCACCAATCTTATACTGAACCTTATATGCTCCCGCTGTGCCAGAGAATCTTACCGATACATCAAGCTGTGCATTACTGTTGGCAGTAAGTACAGATTCTCTTGTCATATCATTCTTCTTACCCATTATTACAGAATCAACATCTGAGTTAGCTGAGTTAAGGAGAATGTAGTAGTCATAATTACTGAGAATGTAATCGCCGTTATTATCAGCCACATCAATTCTTGTTGAATCAAATACACTTGAATTGAAAATGTTATCAGTTCCAACCGGAAGGCTGAATGTAGGACTTACATGCTTACGCTCACTTCCGACAATTGCATATGTTGCAATTGATGCTGTTCCGGTAACAAGACCGTCTTCTACATTGTATGACATCGATATTGACTCGATTGAATTCTTGCTATAGTAATTATTGATATAATCAATCATCTGCTTCCACTGTGAATATTTGGCCTGATAAGATATCGTCAGTGTAGTCTTGTAACCCTTCAGGTCAGTCTTATATACATTACCGCCTGATGTATTGGATGGGTTAGATGACCTTACCTTCCCGAATGTATACACATTAGCAGCGTCTGAGAATGTAACACCCTTAACCCATGCACCTGTAATCTTCTCTACCTTATTAAGGAAGTCAAGCTGGTCATCCTGATTAGTACTGCTGCTGTAGTTAGCAAATACTGAATTATATATCTTCTTATAATTAGCTGTATCATTCTCGTATTTGGTACGATTCTTAGTCTTCTCGATAAGATCCTTCTGCACCGAATGAAGCTTAGTAGCCTCTGTCTGATACTGTACTCTCATATCAGCGAACTTCTGATATCCGAGAAGATATGATGCTGCAATAATTCCCGCAGCAACAACAATCATTATAAGCTTTTTATCTCTGTCGCTTATCTCAAGTGACATATTCATATTGCTTAAAAAGTTAAATTTATTCTTCATTACCGCACTCCCCCTTATCTGGCTTTAGTTGCACCGGCTGCCTGTGTTGCCGCAGGTGTTGCAGCCGAACCGGTCTGTCTCTGTGCTGACTGTGTTGCTGCTGCCACACTCGGAGATGTTACAGTCTTCTTCTGGCTGGACGCCTTATCTGACTGTGTAGCTGACTGTGTCGGATTGAGTGACGCATCAAGTGTGAATGTACATGTCATTGAGAATGTAATTGACTTAACGCCCTCGTTATCTTCTACTTCTGCTTCACTTCCTATCAGTACATCCTGAACATTCTTAACCGACTTCAATCTCTGTACAAGGAGTGCAAGTGAACTCTTGCTGCTTGTTACACCTGACATTGTAACCTCACCGCTGTTAGAGCTCATACTCTTAATCGTAACATCTGATGGAAGGTTCCGCTCAAGTGAAGTGATAAATCCTGCGAGAGAATCGTTATTGTTATATGTAAGAATCTGGAATGCAAGAGCATCTGCAGCCGTATCCTTAGCTTCGTAATACGAATTAACAACACTCTCTATGCCCTTAACCTGATTAACACTTGACTGTGCCGAATCTCTCTCTGCCTTGGCAGACATCATCATTGCAAATGAGCTTACGATAATAACTACCGAGCCGACAATCGATGCACCCAGAATAACCTTGAATATTCTGATATCATCCTTACTCTTAACTTCATCCTGTACCGAACGTGGAACAAAATTAACAGGCTTAAGAAATGCACCTATATTGATAATATATGTTGGAATAGTTACTGCTTCTACATATGTCTTCTTATCCGTAACTATGCCGGCAAGCTCATCAATTGATTCAATAGGAAGCTTAAGTTCATTAGTGAACAGCTCCTTGAATCCAAGCATTGTTGTAGCATTACCGATTATATATGCTTTCTCTATAGGACGGTTGGAATTACGTGTAACATAGTAATCGAGAATACGGTTTACGTTAGTTACAAGATAATTAAGTGACTCCGTTACAGGGTCTCCGTCAAAGCTTGCATGAATAAGCTGCTGCTCCTGAAGCATCTTAAGTGCAGGGTCATACTTTATCCTCATGCTGTCCATAAGTGCATTAACGACAACCGACTTACCGTAAGGTATCGTTCTCTGTAACTGAAGTACATTATTATCAAGAATATTAACTATAGTCGCATCATTCTCGACCTGAATAACAATACTTGGCGAATTATCTACCTGAAGCTTAAGTGTCTGATATGTTGAGTTACCTACATAGTCAATCGCCTTAACTTCAAGTCCGAGTGAACCGGCAAGATCGTAATATGCATTAATCATTGCCTCAGGCATCGCCATTACAAGCACTTTTATCTTAGTATCCTGATTCTCATATTCTAACTTTTCAAGGACTTCAAAGTTGATAATATATTCATCAAGATTAACCGGGAAATATTCTGACGCATTCGTCATAATAATATCTGCAATCTTATTATTCTTAACATTAGGAATAATTACCTCTTTGGTTGCCACCTTAGAAGATGCAATTGAAAATATTGCCTTCGTACTCTCCATTCTGTTCGAGTCAATAGCAACCTTGATAGCCTTTGCAAGCTCTGCTCTGTCTCGTATTGTACCATCATTGTAACATCTCGGTGGTGTTGGAACTGTGACTGCCTTATGAATCGTAGTCAGCTTATTGTTCTTCCTGGACAACTCACAGATTTTGATATATTCATTGTTAATGGATATACTGAGAGTCCTATTCCCTTTATTGGCCATTATGTATCCTCCCTCGCCACTTATAATCAGTGTGGCATATTATTATGTCGGACTTGCGCCCATATTTTTTATATTAACTGTCCGTCCGGACTGCAAAAGATGCTTACTTATGACACATCAGTGCTTAATCCTGACTTATTAATGACAGTATATTTCAGATTCATATACGGAAAATATTCTAAAGACATCTTAACTAGAATATCAGGTTAATATACCATTGTATAAATGTATTGCCCCACAATGCCGCAATCATAATTCCCGCAGCAAGATAAGGTCCGAATGCAAGCATGTGATTATCCCCGCTCATGCGCATTCTCACAGAATGAATAACTGCACCGAGTATGCAGCCAGCCAGAAATGCCAGTATGATGCATTTCCATCCAAGAAACAGACCTGCCGCCGCCATAAGCTTAATATCACCGCCGCCAAAACAGTCAGCGCCAATTATAAGTCTTCCGGCATACAGACAAATCAGCATAAATATACTTACAGCAAAAAATCCGATTATGTGTTCCCACAATCCCATCGGATAATCTATTATTGTCTTAATCAGACCCAGCACTCCGATTGTAACATTAAGACCAAACGGAATCTCATATGTACGCCAGTCAATAACAGCTATTGCCAGCAGAATAGTGAACAAAAGGCAAGTTAATATGCTGGTCCAAGTTAACCCCAGATTAGCGAATATAAACACATACCCGAACCCGTTGGCCGCCTCGACCAAAGGATATTGTGCCGATATTCCGGCACCGCAGTGCCTGCATCTCCCCCTCAGAATAATGTAGCTTACCAGTGGTATGAGATCATACCACTGGATTTGGCTGCCACATGTCATGCAGTGAGACCTGTGTGTTGCGATATTCTCTTTTAACGGAAGTCGGCATATAAGCACATTAGAAAAACTTCCTATGACTATTCCGTAGAGGAATATTATTACATACAGGATAAACTCCGCCAGCATATTATTGTTACCTTTTAATAGAATTTATTACTTAGATACCATAGATACCTTGTTCTTTGCAGCTGATACAGTAGAACCACCATTGTAAACACCAACTTCAACAGCACCTGTTGAAAGGACATGAATCTCAAGTGTTCCTGAAGTACCTGACTTTGATGTCATCTTTGTATCACTTGTGATAATTGTACCAAACTCTGTTGAAAGTGAGCCATATGTTCCTGTATTAAATGCAAGATTAGCACCATTTGCGCCAGAAGCAACTGTTACTGAACCTGTTGTAGGAACTGTTGATGAATATACATTCTCATCTGACATAGCTGTTACTACTGCCTGACGGATTGAATCAAGGTTCTGAAGATCCTTTGACTCTCTTGACTTCTCAATGTTACCGATAAGTGTAGGAGCAAGCACACCTACAAGTACTGCCATGATGGCAATAACTACGATAAGCTCTACAAGTGAGAAACCTTTGTTGTTCTTCTTTGCTTTCTTGAATCTCTTCATAATTAAAATCCTCCATATACCCTTATGTATTTGTTATTTATTATAATCCCCTCACAGGCCGCCGGGTAAACGGCCGGGGAATATAATCTGAATTATCTGAGTGCGAACAGCTTACGCCTGCCCGACTCATCCGTGTAAGTATATGTGCTGTCTCCGGTCACATATTCACACACTATCGGATGACCTCCCTGAGTCTTGGTCACAAGAGTCTCAATTGTGCCATTCCTGCTTATTCTTACGTACACTTCCGCATTCCCTGCCACCCTGCTTACAGGTCTGAATGCGTGGTGTGTGGCAAATCCCAGGGATGTATTAAGATATCCGCTCAAAGCAGAACATCTCTCATCACGTCCTGTCATAAGGTCTTCAAGTGTAATGTCAATTGCATCATCACCGTCCCTTATCTGATTCTCTATCGTGAAGTCATTATCCATGGCTTCTTTGATAATATCGGCAGCTTCATTGAGCATGTTTATGTCACGCAGTTCTCTTTTATATTCAAGCGAACGCCACCAGAATGTTCCTGCTGCCATAACACACATTAATATAATAAGCAGTACCGCCAATATTGTTCCTATAGCTGATAACTTTCTGTTACCGTGAACATCTTTCATATATTATCCAAGTGTTGAATACAGAGTAATCATCGGCTGGTAGATTGCAAGTACAAGTGCACCGACTACTACTGCCATTACAATAATAATCATAGGCTCCATAAGTGCCGTTACAGACTGTGTTGCCAGTTCAACTTCCTCATCATAATAATTGGCAACATTGGTAAGCATATCCTCAATGTTACCTGTCTCCTCACCTATACCTACCATATGTACAAGCATAGCAGGAAAAAGTCTTGTAACACCTATCTGCTGTGAGAATCCCATACCGAGTGCAACACCGCTGCGGACCTTCTGTAATGCATCCTTGAATAACACATTATCCATGGTTCCGGCTGCTATCTCTATTGCACTGATCATTGGCATACCTGCTGAAAGAAGCGTTGACATTATACGTGAGAATCTCGCACATGCTGTCTTTACTGCAAGGACACCGAATACGGGTATCTTAATCTTAATCCTGTCAATCATATGCCGTCCGGCATCAGTCTTATAGTATGACTTATACGCAAATACAATACCTGCCACTATAAGAATCAGCAGCCACCACTTGTCAAGTATAAAGTTACTCATGTTAATTACCATAACTGTCATAAAAGGCATCTCAGCATCAAGGCCTTCAAACATATCCATGAAGTTAGGAATTACAAACATCATCATTGCTATAACAACACCAATCATAACTATAATAAGTATGATAGGATATATCATGGCCTTCTTAACCATGCCCGATATCTTGGCATCCTTCTCGAACTGGATAGCCATTCGCTCAATTGCAGTCTCAAGACTTCCTGATGCCTCACCGGCAGCAACCATGCTGATAAGCAGTGATGGGAATATATCCCCCTCTGACCTCATTGCACTTGAGAGTGTCTCACCCTTCTCAACATTACTCTGTACGTTCTTGATTGCAGCCTTAAGCTTCTTATTCTCAGTCTGCTCACTCATCATGCTGAGTGCATTGATAACATTGACACCGGCCTTGATGATACTGGAAAACTGGCGGCAGAATACACTTAAGTCTCGTACCTTAACACCTTTTTTGCCAAATGAGAAATTGATATCCTTATCAAGAGCACTCTGCTTGCCTATGGACATAGGCAACAATCCCTGTTCCTTAAGGCTCCTGGCAGCATCTTCTCTTGTCTCCGCTATAACCGTACCCTTTTTCTCTTTGCCATCAGCGCCAACGGCTGTATATGAAAAAGTCTCCATTACCTCTCTCCCCTTAACTTATTGAATACTATATCAGACATATAACATAATATTCACAGATTGCTCATAAAAGTATATTAACACACAGCTATTGTTATTTCTAGTACTTTTTATCAAAAAGATGAATATTTTGTTAATTTTTTTGTATCTAATTCACAAACAGTTATTTATTTTCAAATCTCTCACTCTGCGCCTTAATCAGTTCAACATCGTCAAAGTAATTAATCTTCATCGCATCCCTTACCTCATGAAGTGTCTGTGCAGCAGTCTCACGTGCAGCCTCACTGCCCTTCTTAAGGACTTCATATACATACGGTATATCCTTCTGGAATTCCTTGCGGCGGTTTCTTATCGGCTCAAGCTCTTCCTGCATAACATTATTAAGGAACTTCTTAACCTTAACATCTCCAAGCCCGCCTCTCCTGTAATGCTCTTTCATCTCCTCAAGATCGGCATAGTCTGTGCAGTATCTTGCAAAATGTTCAGGTCTGCTGAACGCATCAAGATATGTGAACACTGTATTACCCTCAATCTTACCCGGATCTTCGATTCTGATATGCTCAGGATCAGTATACATGCTCATTACCTTCTTCTTAATATCCTCAGGCTCTTCTGAAAGATAGATGCAGTTGCCCAGTGACTTGCTCATCTTAGCCTTGCCATCTATGCCCGGAAGTCTTAAGCATGCTTCATTATCAGGAAGGAGGATGTCAGGATCTGTAAGCACTTCTCCATATGTAGAATTAAACTTATGAACAATCTCCTTTGTCTGCTCAACCATAGGCATCTGATCCTCGCCTGCCGGCACCGTTGTTGCTTTAAAAGCTGTTATGTCTGACGCCTGGCTTATCGGATAGCAGAAGAAACCTGTCGGTATACTCGCCTCAAAATTACGCATCTTAATCTCATTCTTAACCGTAGGATTACGCTGTAATCTTGACACAGTAACAAGATTCATATAGTACATTGTAAGCTCACACAGCTCAGGTATCTGTGACTGGATAAATATTATGGACTTAGCCGGGTCAAGACCACATGCCATATAATCCAGTGCAACCTCAACAATATTCTGTCTTACTTTTTCAGGGTTATCTGCATTGTCTGTAAGAGCCTGTGCATCAGCAATCATTATATATACCTTGTCATAATCTCCTGAATTCTGCAGTTCAACTCTTCTTCTAAGTGAGCCTGCATAATGCCCCACATGAAGTCTTCCTGTCGGTCTGTCACCTGTTAGAATAATCTTGCCCATATCTGTCCTCATTTCTATATATTATTGTATTACATTAACCTGTTTAAGATAACTTCCATATACAAATCCGGTACATCCCCTGTACCTTATAAGAACCCATCCGCCTATATTCTCCGCCAGCACCTCACATTCACTGCCTTCCGGAAGCCATCCGGCAATACCGCCGCCGTTGTCCGGAGCTTTTCTTATTGTAAGTGTCGGCTTGGTACCAACTGCCATGTACAGCGTATTGTAATCCTGATTAAGCATTGGCGAATCCGTAATCTTTTCAGCCACGGCTGACGCAGCTGTTGTTGCAGCCTGCTCTTTTGTATGCTGTGTTTCTAGTGTCTGTCCGGCAGATATCTGTTGTGAAGCGTCGTTCTTAACAGCATCTGTTTCTATTAAAACCTTAATATTGGCATCTGTCGTATTCTCTGATACTACAATATCTTCCGCATGTGAGCTTTCTTCCTGAATATATTCTTCCTGAATATATTCTTTCTGAATATATACATCAGCCTGAACCGTCATCTCCTGCTCTGGCATAGTAACAGTCTCATTCTTCAGGAATACAGCTATAGCTGTAATTGCTGCCACAATGTACACAGCGCCTGTCATTGTAAGCAGTGTCTTTCTTCCCATCAGGCATTATCCCTTCGCTGCCTGATCTCATCATGTGTCTTTTCAATCTCTTCCTTAAGGCATCCTTTTCTTTCTCTCAGGCGTTCTTTGCGCTGTATCTGCATATATTCTTCTCTCTCATTAATAAGAGACTGTATGCTGTCCGCCTGTATCATCATAACACGGAGCATTAGAATGCCATGTATGAGAAGAAGCACTATTGCTATCAGTGTCCACTCTCTTCCTGCCCCGAGCATTATTAACCCTGCCACAAAACACACTGCTGCAATCAGAAGTGTTATTCGTTCAGACTTTTCAAACCCCTTAAGCTGCTTCATTATTATCTGAGTGATAACCTCCCATATTTTTTACGAAATTCTTTTCTGGCTCTGCTTCTTGCCGGCGTGCGGTATACAGTACCTACTTTGTTGTATACCCAGTATCCGCCTATTCCACACTTTTCAATAAACTTAGTATAGAAATGGTACAGTTTTATGTATGCCTGTCCACCAACCTCTGTCTTCTTTCCGGCAAGGATGTAATCTATGAGGTCATTATTACTTCTTATATCCTCTTCAAATATTGTATATACCGTGCCCATATCTTTAGCCACATGGGAATCAGAGCCTGCGATTCCCGGCTTATTAAACTTCATTGCAAGAATCCCTGCAAGATTATTACTGAGCAGATTTGTTTTCCCGTTAAATGTCTCTACGAAATCAAAATTTTCCATTAAGTGAGGGTTCTTCTTGCCCTTATGTGTCTTCATGAAAGCATAATATCCGTTACCATAAGGATGTGCCGGTCCTATTATCCCTCCCATTTCATGAACAGCTTTCTGCAGATGCTCAACAGATAAGCCTCTCGCTTCAAATATTCTTGACTTTGCCCCGTCCGGAAGCACAATCAGCATATGACCGCCATTATGTGTATCATACTCAATTCCCCTGAGTACAGTAAAATGCCTGTCCGGTCCCAGACTTGCTTCTATCTTGTCTCTGACTGTAAGCCAGTTATCATAGCCTCTATATGAATTATGATCTGTAATCATCATACCATCGTAGCCCAGTTCCATAAGCCTGCTGACGTATTCTTCCATCGTAGCAAAAGCATCCAGAGAGCCTTCCTTAGTATGACAATGCATGTCCATCTTCATTATGCCATCCCCTTTGCCTTACAAGCCTTAGCTTGTGTAAAACAAATCCGGACCTGCAACGCAGGTCCGAATCCGTATGTAAATCTGCCTGAAATAAGCAATTACTGTGGCTGCTTGCCAATGTAAGCAAGGATACCACCGTCAACATAAAGAATGTGGCCGTTAACCGCATCTGAAGCTTCTGAAGCAAGGAATACTGCAGGACCTGCAAGTTCTTCCGGCTTAAGCCATCTGTTAGCCGGTGTCTTAGCACAGATAAACTGATCAAATGGATGTCTTGAGCCATCAGCCTGACGCTCTCTAAGAGGTGCTGTCTGAGGTGTCTCGATGTATCCAGGTCCAATACCATTACACTGAATGTTGTACTGGCCGTACTCTGAACAGATGTTACGTGTAAGCATCTTAAGACCACCCTTAGCTGCTGCATATGCAGATACTGTCTCACGGCCAAGCTCTGACATCATTGAGCAGATGTTGATAATCTTACCATGTCCTCTTTCGATCATTGAAGGAATAACTGCCTTTGATACGATGAATGGAGCGTTAAGGTCAACATCGATAACCTGTCTGAACTGCTCTGCTGTCATCTCGATCATTGGGATTCTCTTAATGATACCGGCATTGTTAACAAGGATATCAATAGGGCCGACTTCCTTAGTAATCTTCTCAACGAGTTCATTAACAGCTGTCTCGTTAGTAACATCACATACATATCCGTGAGCATCAATACCTGCTTCCTTGTATGCTGCAATTCCCTTATCAACAAGTTCCTGCTTAATATCGTTGAATACGATTGTTGCGCCTGCCTTTGCCATGCCTGAAGCGATAGCAAAACCGATACCGTAAGATGCACCTGTTACAAGAGCAATCTTACCCTCAAGTGAAAAATTAACTGACATTTTTCAAATCTCCTTTTCTTAATTTTATAAATGAATTCCAATGTATGTACATCAGAAAAACATTATCTTAAGTCCTTAATATCTACTCCGTCCATATCATCGAAGTCCTGATTCTCGCCAACCATACCCCAGATGAATGAGTATGCATGTGTAGCTGAAGCTGAATGAATTGACCAGCTAGGTGAGATTACTGCCTCTTCATTGTGCATAATGATATGACGTGTCTCTGTCGGCTCACCCATATAGTGGAATACTGCTGCATTCTCAGGTACTTCAAAATACAGATATACTTCCATTCTTCTGTCATGTGTATGACATGGCATTGTATTCCATACACTTCCCGGTTCAAGAGATGTAATACCCATCTCAAGCTGACAGCTCTCTACTTGTCCCGGAAGGATATACTTGCGGAGAATTCTGTGGTTAGCATCCTCAAGTGTACCAAGCTCAAGCTTATTCTGAGGAAGGATGTCCTTCTCAGGGTCAATGAATACTGTAGGGTATGTCTTATGCGCCGGAGCACTGTTGAAATAGAACTTAGCAGGATCTGAAGCATCTGCACTTGCAAATGTAATCTCCTTAGCTCCCATTCCTACATACATACCATCTCTGTACTTGAACTCATAAGCCTTGCCGTCTACTGTCACAGTACCCTTGCCACCGATATTGATGATACCCATCTCACGTCTCTCAAGGAAATACTTAGCTCTAAGCTCGGCACCTGCCTCAAGTGTCAGTACCTTATCTGTCGGCATTGCTGCACCAATTATAATTCTGTCAATCTGACTGTAGATTGTCTTAATCTCGTTAGCATTAAAGAGATCCTGCACAAGAAAATCATGTCTCAAACGTGCAGTATCATATGTCTTCACATCTACGGGATTAGCTCCTGGTCTTACTTCCATCGTATCTTCCTCCTAATAATTTACATTACTTTAAGAATAGCATATTTGAGCAATATTTTCAAGAGTATGCCACTCTTCATTAACCTCATGTCATTATCTAATCCTGTTAATTAAGTCTGTATATCTTAACATCTCTTCCAAATACGGAATCGCATCCGACATACTCTGCCTTATCTGCACCATCTATGCCAGAAAAAAATTCTTCATAGTCACTGCTTTTGTAATCCTTCGTATATTTTCTGTCATCAAAAACTGTTGTTCCAAACAGATTTATCGTGCGGTCATTGCCATCCATCATAGATACATCAAGTATAAGATAAAGCGGATTATTCTTATTAACAGAATCAGAATTATAGTTATCCTTAAGTGCCGATTCATAATCAGCCAGATAATAATGCTGCGTATTATAAAGTTCACACGTATAGCAGGTAAGAGTCCATGGCTCATTTGTTACAATAATACAATTTGCATTATTCTCAATTTTTGTTAATGTAACTCCCTCTTCCTGATGTTTAAAATAATACGCATCGGACGCAAGAACTATACTAAGCACGATAAATACCGTGCTCACTGCTACACTTATTATATTTCTAAGTTTTTCCCGCTTTACAAAATATGTAATAATATGCCATACTGCTGTCACTGCAAACACAGCCATGACAGGATATGCCATGAATATATACCTTGTGCAGGTTCTTCCCATCGAGTAAACAGATGTTTTAAAAGCCGCAATCAGAATTACAAATATAACTGTTGTTATAAGTACGACGAGCGTGTACTGAAGGTTCTTAATGCCTTTCGCAATATCAAGCACAATTTTTTTCACCTTGGAAAATATGCTCTTCAACCATTTTTCGTTACGGAACACAAAGCACAACGGAACTGTTATAAATAAAATTATCCCAGCTGCATAAAGCGCATATACACCTGTCATTGTTTCCCATATTGAATTATGTATTCCAAACAAATCATTAGTCATATATGACCAGTACATCTTGTTCTGCCACATAGCAGGGTACTGCTTATAAGAATAGCTCATAGAACTATAATACTGCGAATCTCCAAACATATGTCTTATCGTTGCCGGGAATATTGCTATTGACATGCCAACGCTCACCGCCATCGTAATCCCATATGCCAAAAATCTCTTAAAATGCTTTGAAAAAAGATAATACAGACAGTACATTAACGTAACTATAAATGCAAACGGCAGAAAAAAATGCAACGTAAAACAGCCCAGCAGATTCACAACAAACATTTTAATATATATATACCTGCAGTTTTTTCCCGAATTACAATTTGCATACAATTCATGTGCATAGTAAATAAGCATAATGCCAAACATCGTTGCCGGTGAATATATTCTCAGAAATATTGTTATATTCTGTGCTGCCATTGTAAAACCAAAGAAAAAGCACGCTATAATCCCTGCATTTTCATCCTTAGTCAAACTTTTCGTAAGCTTATATATATATATCTGCATTATAACAAAACAGATAATATTAAGTGCAAAGCAATACCACTTCGACCATTTACCGGAAAACATTGCACATATAAAATGCAGCATCATATATCCAAGCGGAGGATTATAATCCTGTGTTGCATTATAATATATTGCCGAATAATTAAATATTTCGCTCTTATCAACCGTTATATAATCTCTGAGTAATTGTGATGACTGCCATGAATCCGTATTTTTCGGAACATCACCTATGTCTTCTTTAAATATATGTGTACCTGCGGTACTGTTGGCAAATCCATAATTCCACAACTCATCAGAGTGAAATCCCTGCTTATTGATTCCAAACATTAATATTATGTATATACATTGCACAAATATAACAGCTGCCAGTATAAGCATGCGTTTGTTTATTTTATTATTAAGCATCACGTTCCTCCCACCATGCATATAATACAGTTTCACAATAATCATATGAATGATGTCTTACAGCAAATTTGTAATTGTCATCATACTTTTTTATAATACGCATTATTTTGTACATATCAATTGCACTGTGATATATACATACTGCAATAAGAGGATGGTTCTTTTGTATTACTTTTTGGGCTCCATATAGCATATTTTTTTCAAAGCCTTCTATATCAGCTTTAATAAAATCAACTTTCGCATCACCAAAGAACTCATCTAATGCATATATTTTGACATTGCCTTCACCATATCTTCCTATCCTGCTCGTCGTTGAAGCAACAGCTGCCGTATTTTCAACAGACACACACCCTGTTATATCTCCCACGCCCGCATTAACAGCAGTTATTCTGTCTTCTGACAGCCCCCACTCTCTATTAAGTCTTCCTATTCTTTCCATTAATGCATTATAATTTTGTGTATTAGGTTCAAAGCCATATATTTCAGAAAAAACCGCTGTCTTTTCCCATATATATTTTTCTATTGAATCCCCAACGAATGCCCCGCAATCAACAAAGACCTCCCCGGGTCTGTTCCTTCTAAACTGTGGAATACCAAAATACTGTCTTTCGCTGTATATATTTTCATCAACAGGTATTCCTTCCATTCTGCATTCAATAATTGTACTGTACACATCCTTGGAACGGGCATCATTAAGATTTTCGTAAATGTCATATATATCCCTGCAATGCTTGCCAAATAAATATTCATCAAACATACTGCATTCAAGATTCATGTTCCTGCATTGTTTCTTCAGCTTACCACATACATCAGGATTCATTGATAATACCAAAACAACAGGATTATGTGTCATTTCATTGATGCTGTCCGGTGCTACTACTTTTTTCCCCATAAAGCATGTATTCTGCTTACTCGCATTATTATCGCAAAAGCATGCTATATCGACATCCTCACTCTCAATGCACTCTTTGTACAAAACTGCTGTATTCCCCGCTCCAAAAATCACAATGTCCCTGTCTTTAGTTCTCTGAAAAAACTCATACGCCCCTTTTAGCTTTCTGCAAAATTCTTCAAAACTGCTCATACTTTCTCCCTCCATGCCTTCTACGGTCATGTATTTCAAATATTCATTTTATCATAGCGCAGTGTCAAAATCCATAAAAATATTTCATCTGTATACACATCTGCACAAACACTACTAAATGCCCATTATGAATCTCTAGCCATTCTCATGCGGAAGTCTCAGCCTGAACAGCTTTCTCTTAAGCCTCTTCCACCTGAACGGTACAAGCGGATAAAGATAACTCTTGCCTGATATAGTATTGTTAAATGCAAGCATGAGCATCCATATAACAATCCCCGCAGCAAAGCCCCACAGGTCTAAGAATGCCGTAAGAATGAGCGTTACTATTCTCACAAACTTAAGCGCATACCCCATCTCAAAGCTTGCCTGTGAATAAGTTGCAACTGTCACAACCGCCATGTAAAGCATTGCCTCAGGGCAGAACCAGCCGGATGATACGGCATACTCTCCCACAACGATACCGGCAACAATACTCAGCGGTGTTGACATCATTGTCGGCGTATTCACCGCCGCAAGACGCAGACCATCTATACAGAACTCGAGAAGCAGCAGCTGCAGAAGAACAGGCACCTCTACATTTTCAGAAATCTTAATAAAATCAAGCCATTCCGGTATCCATGACGGATTGTTAATAAGAAGGAGCCAGAATGGCGTAAGCAGAACTGTGACAATTGTAACGACGAATCTCGACCACCTCAGATAAGTTCCCACTACCGGAGGAAAATAGAAGTCATCCGCCTCTTCAAGGACATCAAAGACGCTCGTCGGAAGTATCATTGCCGCAGGCGAATTATCAACGAACACAACCACATTGCCGTCAAGCACTGCCGCAGCCGCTGTGTCCGGTCTTTCCGAATATTTGAACTTAGGAAATGGATTTATCCAGCTTTTTTCCAAAAGACATTCCGCAAGGCTCTGGACATTCATAGTAAGCGATTCAACCTTTATAGACTCAATACGTTTTTTGAGCTGCTTTACAAATCTTTTATCAACCTTATCCTCTATATAACAAAGCACAATATCTGAACGTGAGCGTTCCCCAACACCAAGTATCTCCGCCGAGAATAGCGGGTCTCTTATTCTTCTCCTCACCAGCGCCACATTAAATACAAGTGTCTCAACGAAGCCATCCCTTGAGCCTCTCATCACACGGTCTTTCCATGGCTCATCCACACTTCTTGCGGGATACGTTCTCCCATCAATAGCAATCCCGACATCAAAGCCATCTATAAATACACACGTTATTCCCGACAGTATTGCTGTCACAGCCTTGCCAGCGTCATCAATCTTCTCAACTTCAGCATATGGCATTCCGACCTTGAGGAATGTATACACATCCTTTACATCATTCTCTTTCAGTCCCATAAAAAACTGCATAAGCTTATGCATAAGATCTTCCTGCAGAAAGCCGTCAACAAAGAAAAATCCCGCCATCTTCCCACCAATATCGACAGTCCTGTACAGAATATCAAAATTGTAGTCCATTCTCAGCTTTTGCTGCATAAGCTTCACATTATCTGCTGCATTTATGCTAAAATCCCTCATTGTGCCATTCTCCATTTCACTATATGAACTATGTTCATTATATGAACACTGCATGAATTGACGGCATCAGCCGTCTGTGCCGTTTTATATAGAGCTAGTATGCACAATGTCTGTCATTAATATACAAAAAACAGGCACCATACAAGTGTATATATCTATCACCTGTACAGTGCCTGTCATTCATCATGCAATCATATCAGACTGCACAACAATGTTATATATTACTGCTGGCTCTTCTTAAGGAGTGTCTCGTACTTCTTCTTAGCATTAGCTTCTGCCTCTGAGAACAGCTTCTCTGCTCTCTCAGGATTCTGCTTCTTAAGGTTGATGTAACGGTTCTCTCCCATGATGAAGTCTCTGTATTCCATTGTTGGAGCCTTGCTGTCAAGAACGAATGGATTCTGTCCTTCTGCTTCCCTACGTGGGTCGAATCTGAACAGGTTCCAGTATCCTGACTGAACTGCAAGCTTCTCTTCCTCAATCGCCTTAGCCATACCCTTACGGATACCATGGTTGATACATGGAGCATAACCAATTATGATTGAAGGTCCGTTGTAGCTCTCAGCTTCCTTGATTGCCTTAACACACTGAGCCATATCAGCACCCATAGCAACCTGTGCAACATAGATGTAACCATAGCTCATTGCAATTGCAGCAAGATCTTTCTTCTTAACATCCTTACCTGCAGCAGCGAACTGTGCAATAGCACCAAGGTTAGTAGACTTAGAAGCCTGTCCGCCTGTGTTAGAATAAACCTCTGTATCGAATACGAACACATTGACGTCCTTATGAGCTGCAAGAACATGATCAAGTCCGCCGTAGCCGATATCATAAGCCCATCCGTCACCACCGAGAATCCACTGTGACTTCTTTGAAAGGAATTCCTTCTCTGCAAGAACTTCCTTAGCCTTATCGCATCCGCACTTCTCAAGTGCAGCAACAAGCTTATCTGTAGCTGCTGAGTTAGCTTCGCCGTCTTCGTATGTTGCATAGTACTCTTCGATAGCTGCCTTAATATCAGCATCATCTGTATTAGCAAGAATATCATCAAGCTTATTCTTAAGTGAGCTGCGGAGTGCATCAGCACCGAGCTTCATACCAAATCCAAACTCTGCATTATCCTCGAATAATGAGTTAGCCCATGCAGGTCCCTTGCCGGCCTTATTAACTGTATATGGAGTTGAAGGTGATGAACCTGCCCAGATTGAAGAACAACCTGTTGCATTGGCAATCATCATTCTGTCACCACAAACCTGTGTGATAAGCTTAGCATAAGGTGTCTCACCACATCCTGCACATGCACCTGAGTACTCAAGCAATGGCTGTCTGAACTGTGATCCCTTAACTGTAGCAACCTTGAACTTCTCAAGCACATCCGGCTTATCTGATACAGTAAGTCCGTAATCAAAGAACTTCTGCTCATCCATCTGTGACTCAAGTGGAGCCATCTTAAGTGTATCAGCCTTGTTATTGCCAGGGCAGACATTAGTACATGAACCGCATCCTGTACAGTCAAGAACTGATACTGTCATTGCAAAGTAATATCCAGGCATACCTGTCATTGCATGAACCTTCATGCCTGCAGGAGCTGCATTCTTCTCTTCCTCATTCATAACAACAGGACGGATTACAGCATGTGGACATACATATGCACACTGGTTACACTGAATACATGATTCTGAATTCCAGCATGGAACATCTACTGCAACGCCACGCTTCTCATAAGCTGCTGTACCCTGTGGGAATGTACCGTCGATAACATTCTTGAATGTAGATACAGGAAGCTTATTACCCTCACATGCATTGATTGGCTTCTGGATATTGTTAACGAAGTCAAGAACCTCAGGTCTTCCTTCTGTTGCAACAGTAGAAAGATTCTCATCCTTAGCGTTCTTCCACTCTTCAGGAACAGGTACTTCAACAACTTCTCCGGCACCTCTCTCGATAGCCTCAAAGTTCATTCTTACAACATCTTCACCCTTCTTAGCATATGAATGCTCTGCTGCTGACTTCATGTAGCCAATAGCCTCATCCTCAGGAATGATGTTAGCAAGCTTGAAGAATGCTGACTGAAGAATTGTATTGATACGTCCGCCAAGTCCGATCTCCTTACCAAGCTTAATACCATCGATGATATAGAACTTAACATTATGCTCAGCCATATATCTCTTAGCCTGTCCAGGAATATGATCTGCAACCTCTTCAGGTGACCACTCACAGTTAAGAAGGAATGTACCGCCATCCTTAACATCCTGAACCATGTTATACTTGCTCATGTATGCAGGGCAGTGACATGCAACAAAGTCAGCCTTATCAATAAGGTATGTAGACTTAATAGGTGACTTACCAAAACGAAGGTGTGATGTTGTAACACCACCTGACTTCTTAGAATCATAATCAAAATATGCCTGTGCATACATATCTGTATGGTCACCGATAATCTTGATCGAGTTCTTATTGGCACCTACTGTACCATCTGCACCAAGTCCCCAGAACTTACATGATGTTGTTCCGGCTGGAGCAGTATTAGGATTCTCTGTACGTGGAAGTGAAAGGTTAGTAACATCATCCACAATACCGATTGTAAAGTTCTTCTTCTCTGTATTGTTGTATACAGCGATGATGTCTGCAGGAGTTGTATCCTTAGAACCAAGTCCGTAACGTCCGTTAAGAACTGTAACATTAGCGAACTTAGAATCCTTAAGTGCTGCAAGAACATCAAGATAAAGTGGCTCACCGATTGAACCAGGCTCCTTAGTTCTGTCAAGAACATTGATTACCTGTACTGTCTCAGGCATTACTGCAAGCAGATGCTTAGCTGAGAATGGACGATACAGACGAACCTTGATAGCACCAACCTTCTCACCCTTTGATACAAGATACTCAATTGTCTCATCGATAGTATCACAAACTGAACCCATAGCGATGATAACCTTTGTTGCATCAGGAGCACCAACATAGTTGAATGGCTTGTAATCTGTGCCAATCTTGGCATTAACCTTGTTCATGTACTCTTCTACGATATCAGGGATTGCTTCATAATATGGGTTAGAAGCTTCTCTTACCTGGAAGAAGATATCAGGGTTCTGAGCTGAACCGTGAAGTACAGGATGCTCCGGATTAAGAGCTCTCTTCTTGAATGCAGCAACTGCATCCATATCACACATTTCCTTAAGGTCTTCGTAGTCCCACATCTCAATCTTCTGAATCTCATGTGATGTACGGAAACCATCGAAGAAGTGAACGAATGGAACACGTCCCTTGATAGCTGCAAGATGTGCAACTGCACCAAGGTCCATTACTTCCTGAACACTTGAGCTGCAAAGCATTGCAAAACCTGTCTGACGACATGCATAGATATCCTGGTGATCACCAAAGATTGAAAGTGCATGGCTTGCAAGTGCTCTGGCTGATACATCAATAACGCCAGGGAGCAGCTCACCTGCTACCTTATACATATTAGGGATCATAAGAAGAAGTCCCTGTGAAGCTGTATAAGTTGTTGTAAGTGCACCTGCTGCAAGAGCACCATGGAATGCACCTGAAGCACCACCTTCTGACTCAAGCTCGAATAACTTAACAGTGTCTCCGAAGATGTTCTTTCTTCCCTGTGTTGCCCACTGATCTGTATAATCAGCCATTGGTGAAGAAGGTGTGATAGGATAGATGGCAGCTACTTCTGTGAACGCATAAGATACGTGAGCGGCAGCTGTGTTACCATCCATAGTTTTCATTTTTCTTGCCATGAATGAATACCTCTTTCTTTCTTTATTAATAGAAATTATTCATTTCTGTTAACCTTATTTTATTATCAATAGCCTAAAAAGTAAAGCACATAATGAAAATTTTCGTCAATTTTAATAAATGCGTGTCGTATACAAAAAACTTGTTAAACCTTTGTCAAATTTTCCGTTCTTTCTGCATCATTTCTGCATCATTCCGTTTTCCAAAACACGTCATACAGTACGCAAACATTGCAAAAAAGAATACCACAAGTCCCCTGAACACAAAGAACCAGTGCACTATCGTATGATTTGCGACAACACAATACCACGCTATCGGCAGCAATGCTATAAATCCAAATATAAGCAGATTCTTTTTTCTCTTCAACTGCTCATTTCTATAAATAATCATAAGTATAAATGAAACAGCTATAATTGCTCCCATAATTGCCAGTACATAATCAACACATGCTGTTTTGAATGGATTTTCAATCTTTTCAAAGAAAAATATCTTTTCATTTATCATATATCCCATGATTACATTTTCATGCATATTGCCGCTTCTGTAATTAATCTGGTTAATAGCATTATCAATAACATTCCTGTGAAGAATAACAGAGCCTGCAGCCCATTTGCCTGCCCACATAAGACCATACCCCATTGCCCATGAGACGCAGCATTTAAAAAGCACATATAATTCATCTGTAAGCTTTTCATTCTTCATCATAATCGCGCATATCGTAAGTGGCACTCCGAGCGATGCCACAGGATATGTGAGGAAATCAAAAAACGCGGTCATAATTCCCATAACAAGCAGTACTACCGGCATTCTGAAGCTTTGCATTGTAATCCTGCTGTCCAGACACAGCCATATTACACCTATATTCATTATGTAATATATAGAAGAATTCTGCATTGAAAATGGAATAACCCATGGTGACATGCATATGATTGCAGCCATATAAGCAATAAGGTATTTTACCCCGAATCTTCTTGCTACTGCCCATAATGCAGCCAGTGTTACTAAGCCTGCAATTATTCCGTTTATAATCCTTATGCCCGAATAATTAAATACCAGCAGCAGCGGCCGGAGGAATAATTTATATCCATGCCAATATCTTGCATATTCCTGCTGATAGTATTCATTCTGTCCATCTGCATATATCACAAGTGCATCTGAAGGCTTTTTATATATATCCGTCGGAAGATAATAGGCAGCATTCATCGCATTATATGCCACGCCTCTGTTCTCATCCGCTGCCACACACTCCGTAAGCATCGTTGCATCCGTATAATTATCAAGTACAGTAATCCACGGATATCTTTTAAACAGTGCCTTATAACTGCCCTCGCTTCTGAATACATCTGCTGACTCGCTGACATGCTTTTTAATTGTGCCGGCAGGCAGGCACTGCACCGCAATCATAATTACTGTGCCGGCAACGACAGCTGCAAGCACGAATATGATATTCTTCAATATCATATTCAAAAAATCTTTAACCCTATTCATATTCTACTCCTTTAAAACTATTTATTATAATTTCCATACTATTATATACTATGTAAGCCTGCTCCTGCAATCCCCATAAAGTTTCCCCATAAAGATATTAAAAAAAGCCCGGCCGGCGGACTGCACAATATCCGCCAGCTGAGCCTTCATTATCAATCATTCAGCATTTTTATTATTTATTATCAGCACTTTATAGTCATCAGAACTACATTTTAGAAATCATCCGCACCCTGAAGAGCATCATATCCTGTCTCGCCTGTACGAACCTTAACAACATCCTCGATGTCATGTACGAAGATCTTGCCATCACCGATGTGTCCTGTGTAGAGAACCTTTCTGGCTGTATTGATTACATCAAGCACAGGAACCTTGGCAACTACCATCTCAACCTTAATCTTAGGAAGAAGGTTCATCTCAACCTCAACACCACGATAGTACTCTGTAGCACCCTTCTGGACACCACATCCAAGAACCTGTGTTACCGTCATACCTGTTACACCAAGGTCGTTCATCGCCTTCTTGAGAGCCTCGAACTTAGCCTGCTTCATGATAATCTCAACCTCAGTAATCTTAGCGTCACTGTTGTTGAGTGAAGCCTTCATAGTAACAGGGACTGACTTTTCAACTGTCTCTGAGCCAAGCTCAATTGTCTCACCGCCATCATCAAGGTCATTTGTTGAGAATGCAAATCCTGCATATGCACTTGCCAGTCCATGCTCTGTTGCATCAAGACCTTCAATCTCTTCCTTGGCTGATACACGAAGACCGACTGTGTGCTTAAGCACTGTAAATATAATTACCATACATACTGTTACCCATGCAAGTACTGATACAACACCAAGTATCTGGATTCCAAGGAATCTGAAGCCGCCACCGTAGAAGAGACCGCCATCTGTTGCAAAAAGGCCGACAGCTATTGTACCCCAGACACCGTTACTACAGTGAACTGCTACAGCACCGACAGGGTCATCAATCTTAAGGACCTTATCAAGAAGTTCTACTATAAGTACTACTATAATACCTGCAACTATGCCTGTTACGGCTGCACCGAACGGATCCATCACATCACATCCGGCTGTGATTGCTACAAGACCTGCAAGTGTACCGTTAAGTGACATTGAAACATCAGGCTTCTTATAACGAATCCATGTAAATATCATTGTTGTACATGTTGCAACTGCTGCTGCAAGGTTTGTATTGTAGAAGATAAGACCTGCGCTTACCATAGCTTCATCTGTATCCATTGCAACTGTTGAACATCCGTTGAATCCAAACCAGCAGAACCAGAGAATAAATACACCAAGTGCTGCCATTGTAAGGTTATGTCCGAGAATTGCCTTAGGCTTGCCGTCCTTTGTGAACTTGCCGATACGAGGTCCAAGGAATGCCGCACCGATAAGTGCTGCACATCCGCCTACCATATGTACTGCCGTAGAGCCTGCAAAATCATGGAAGCCAAGCTGCGCAAGCCAGCCGCCGCCCCATATCCAGTGACCTGATACAGGATATACAATAAGTGAAATCAGAAAACTGTAAATGCAGTATGCACTGAACTTTGTTCTCTCTGCCATTGCTCCTGACACGATAGTTGCTGCTGTTGCGCAGAATACTGTCTGGAAGATAACATATGCATACTTTGGAACTCCTGAAGGAAGAACATCTGCATAACTGCCAAGAGTGAACAGATCAATTGAGCCAAACAACGGAGATGTACTTCCGAACATAATACCAAATCCAATTATCCAATATACCGGAGTACCGATACAGAAATCCATAAGGTTTTTCATAATGATGTTACCGGCATTCTTAGCTCTTGTCAGACCTGACTCAAGAATTGCGAATCCTGCCTGCATAAAGAATACTAATGCGGCGCCTACAAGCACCCAGATTGTGTTTACTGAACTAAATTCCATAACATAATCCTCCCTGTTTCATATTTATTTGAATGCTGCTCACACATCACTCTCCCACCCTTGGCCTTCAGGCTTCTGGAAATGCACACCTGCCGCGTAGCAGCCGCGGTCATAATCTGCATAAAAAAATGCGTGCAACTTTCCGAAGAAAATTACACGCATTTGTGTTCGCTTTATTCATGTTTATGCACATATAATACATATCCATTTTTAAAAAATATTGAAAAAATCGGACATCATTTTATTGACTTTTAATAAAGTGTTTAGTATTCTTAATAAAACTTCATTTTATAATCACAAAAGCCACATAGACTTGCACTTATGCATTATTCCGCCAAACCGCATATTGCATGGACGCGGTCCGTGTGCAGAAAGCAGTGCATGTATTGAAACATGAATCAAAACAGGAATTAAAATCAGAAGCAGTCATTGAATTCATGGCTTCACAGCCATTCGTCTTCTATCAGCTCAACCCTATTGCAGATATCACATTTTCAGATGAAGCATTGGAATGTTACGTTGATTTCCGCAGCTCAGATGCATCTGCAATTGCCGGTTCTGTTATACGTTTTATCCCGGATGAGCATGTCATACGCATAACAGCTGATAATCACAGAGAACCTGTATTTATACATACGCTCAGCTCGCCGTCTGATATCAGTCTTGCAGAACTAATGCCGGGTTCCCATATCACAATAACACTGATAAAGCCGGAACATTTCTTCACATCAGATGCTGCCGGGCCTTTGTGCGATATGATGTCGATAATACGTGACAGCCGCGGTGCAGCTTCAGTGGCATTCCTTGCAGATGAATTCGTATACTCAACACGCCATATAACGCGTCTGTTCGACAGGTATCTCGGATACAGTCCCAAGTCCTACTGCCGCATGACCCGCCTGCACTGTGCACTTCGTGAGATACAAAAAAATCCCGGTCAGAGTAATTCTTCATTCATTGAGAATCTCAATTACTCAGACCAGGCTCATTTTCAGAGGGACTTTAAATATTATATGGGAATTACACCCCGCCAGTACATTCACATATTGCGCTTGTCTATATACTGAATCATTCCGGGTCCCAGCTTCTCTGTAGGCCGTGCAATAAATCCGTGTCCTGTATAGAACGTCTCACGTCCCTTGGCACACATAAGATCAAACATCATCTCTGTGCCGTCAGCTGTTATTCCGGCAACATACTCCTTAAGCATACCGAGTATAGTGCTTCCGACTCCGTTATGCTGCGTATTGGGAACTACTATCAGATCCTGCACATAACATATTACTGCTCCGTCACCTACAATTCTTCCCATTCCTGCAGGCTCCCCGTCAATATATGCCGTCACAATGTACAGACTGTTATCAATCGCTTTCTGCGCCTGAGCCCTTGTGAGCTTCTTCCATCCGACACGCTCCCTTAGTCCCAGATATGTGTCCACATCAAGCGTATTCTCTCTATATTCTGTCATTATATATACAAATCCTTGTCATTATATTATTTGAGTGTAATCTTAACCGGGCTCACTCCCTGTCCGCTTAATGACAATGTAAGACTCGATATCTCTTCTGCATTCTTCTCTGATATCATGAATAATACAACAGCCTTATAGTCTTCTCCGGGTGCTATTGTAACATCCGAAAGCGTGTTAAGGTCATTCTTAAGCATAGTTGCGTATTCTGCCACACCTGCGCCGCCATTAACCGAAAGCTTCATCACGACACCAAGCGGTGCAGTATTGCAGACAATATTACTTCCCGTTGTATTCTTAAGATTGAATTCAACAGCCACAATGTTCTTTCCTGAAATTGCCCTTACAGACAGTGTATCGCTTCCTTCCGGATAATTCTTACCTACAGTGTAACCCGAATATGATATTGTAATTCCGTCAAGATTCATCGCAGCTGCAAGATCTGACATAGACCCCGTTGTCGCAGAGGATGTCGGCTTCTGTCCATGCTGTGTGGCAGACTGTGTAGCTTTCTGTCCTGACTGCGTTGTCTGCTGGCTTCCCATTGCTGCGCTTCCGGTCGGTCTCTCAAAATTAGTTATATTGTCATTAACTTTTATGTACTTCCATTCATTCTCATAAGAATACTTCATCAGCGTGCCGCCGATATATTCTGCAATAAGGTCATTCTGTTCGGATGTTACCTTCACACTGCTGCCACAGCCGCCGAGCATAAGAGCTGCTGCCGTAAGCGGTATAACCGATGCCTTAAGTGCGGCTTTTTTAATTGTATTTGTTTTCATACAGGAATCCTCATTCTAATCCGTAAAGCTTAATAACCATACCATAATACAAATCTTTCCATACTTTAAATATTATACCATCAGTTATTCATTTTTGCAATCCAGTTCAAACCAGAACTCAACTCCGTTAGAATGGTTAATCACCCCGTATCCGCTGTTGTTTGACTCCATTATCGCCTTTACGATAGAAAGTCCGATTCCGTTACCGCCGTATTCTCTTGTTCTCGCTTTGTCGACCTTATAGAACTTGTCCCATATCTTAGGTATATCCTCTTCCGGAATATTCTTTCCGGTATTAAATACAGATACTCTTACGGTATCCTCATTCTTTTCTATAGCAACCTTTATAACCTTATCAAACTCGCAATGATTAATGGCATTGCTGAAATAATTAGTTACGACCTCCTCAATCTTGTACTCATCCCCCCACACATATACAGGTTCCTTCTGGTCAAATATGACATTTATCCCATTCTGTGATGTTCTTATGCCATTATTGCTGATAACCGACTGTATAAGCTCCGTCACATTGAATCTTTCAATAACAGGCTCCTCATTCCACTCCATCTGGTTAAGTGTAAGAAGCTTCCTGACCATGTCATTCATCTTCGATGCCTCATCCATAATTACATCACAGTAAAAATCCATACTCTCAGGGTCGTCGCTTATCCCCTCCTTAAGTCCTTCAGCATACCCCTGTATCAGTGCTATAGGTGTCTTAAGTTCATGTGAAATGTTAGACAGAAATTCCCTTCTGCTCTCGTCTATCTTATTCTTATTCTCTATATCTTTCTGCAGCTCAATATTAGCGCTCTTAAGCTGTGATATGTTGCGCTCAAGCTTCTCTGACATTGCATTAATGCTGTTCCCCAGAAGCCCTATCTCACTCTTATCGTTGCCTGTATATCTGGCTGTAAAATCCATCTCAGCCACCCGCTCAGCAATATTGCTTAGCTCTTTTACAGGCTTTGTTATATAACTTGAAAATACATACGCAACCACTATGCTTGTGCAGCCCACCGCAAGTCCTACATATGCAATAAATCTGTTTGATATCGCAATGCTCTCTTTTATGCTCTGTACAGGCATTCTGAGCATCGCAATATAGTTCTCCGAATTACATCCGGCATAGCTTCCCCATATTTCAATATAATAGTCTCCCATCTTCTTGTCATATGCCTTCTGCACGGTATAATTCTCTTTTTTCTCGATTATATCGATTTTTTCTGAAGGCTTGGCAAAGATACTGTCAACCATTCTGTCCCTGTCATCTACTCCGCCCTGATTCTTTGATGAATATATGGTATTCCATCCACTGTCAACTATAAAAAGCGATACACCAACAGGATTAGTCACCTTCTCTATTCTGTTACTCATCTCCGATGCATCAATCTCACAATTCTCATACTTTGCAAGAATCTCTCCCACTTCATTATACGCATGCACAATATCACGTTTCTTCTCGTTACTGTAAAATCTCGTTATAAATGTGCTATTTATCGCAAGTATGAGCAGCACAAGTCCTGTGACCATCGCTGCCAGCAGAATCATTATCTTAGCCTTAAGTGAATGATGCATATTATCCGTAACCTCCGTGTCCGCTTTATGCTTATATTTATCCTGATTTTTCACACTATACGGATATAATATACTCCCGTTGTGAACTTAATGTGAATAATGCTGACAGGGAGAACGGAATTCATTCCGCCTCCCTGTCAGCATTAACATTAATTATATATCTACTTATAATCCATAACCAAAAACATCGGTTTAATTGCTACAACCTCGTCATACTCTTCCTGTTCAACAACCACACTTGAATTAAGTGCCTTAAGGTCTTCCTTAAGGATCCTGAGTGCCTCAGGAATCGTATCAGCCCTGCCTTCCCTAAGTATCTCCTGCATTCTCTTAAGCACTACGGGATGTGCGTAACATGCAGGGACCGGAAAATCAGGATACTTTTTAATATATGATTCCATGTCATCGACTGCTTTTAACAGACGTCCTTCAATATACCTTCTGTTATTATGTGATGTTGGAAGAACACTGGCACCGGAAAACAGGAATATCGCTGCAAGTCCGAACAACAGAAAATATACTCCGAGCCCGGCCTGTGTTGCCATGGCATATATTCCATATACAAATGCTGCCACTCCCATAATGGTTATCGCAAGTGCCACCCACTTATATGCCGGATTACTTCTTTCATATACTCTCTTTTTCTTTGCTGACTGGCTGAGATTAAGATACAGATCAGACTTTCCATGCAGATATTTTTCAGCTTTTTCGAGCATTGCTATATCAGCCTTTGCCTCATCCGATATATCTCTTTCCTGCTGTTTAAGAGCAAGCCTTCTCGCCTTCTCATCAAGCTTTCTCTGCGCTTCGGCACTATGTACCGGGATATCCGGGAATTCCTGTTCAATATAAGCAATCAGTCTGTCGACATCTTCCTCACGCTTAAAATTGCACTGTTTTTCCCTGCCGTCATCATATTCAACCACAAGGTAGGGCAGAGAGCCGAACACTCCCTTGCCTGTGAATCCTCCTTTGCTCATGGCAACTCTCTTAAAGATCCTCGATACAGAACTGATAGGTACATAATACTGTCTGTCTATATAGAAACTGTTAAGATATATTGCCTTCTTTCCTACTCCGCATGGTCCGAACTTTCTGCATGCTTTCTTATCACTGACAAGTTCTTCTTCCCGGAGGGCGGTGCTGCCCAGCCTCTGTGGTTTAAATATCATACACTCATCTCCATTCTGCCAACGCTGTTATGTAAATTAATGTAAATAATTATTGATTCATCTCAAATCAGTTCTTAGCAGGCTTTGGCTGCTTCTTTGTTGCATATATGAATATTCCAAGGAACAAAGCAGCAAGAACAAGTCCTACCGGATAAGCTATTGTTGTTGAAAGATGGAGACATTCAGGTGCGCAGAAGAAATATGTCATTGAAACTGCACTCATGAATGTTGCAGGAACCGCTGTAATCCAGTAGTTCTTCTTCTCACGGAACAGATACATGCTGGCTGTCCAGAGAACTATCATTGCAAGTGTCTGGTTAGTCCAGCTGAAATATCTCCATACAATTGAATAATCCAGATGTCCTACAAATGCGCCGACTGCAAGAAGAGGAACACAGAGGATAAGTCTCTTGGAGAACTTATTCTGGTCAATCTTGAACCAGTCTGCAAGAACAAGTCTTGCACTTCTGAATGCCGTATCACCTGATGTTATAGGGCATACAATAACACCAATCATTGCAAGTGCAACACCAACGCTGCCCATCGTCTTGATGCAGACATCATATATAGCTGCTGACTGTCCGCTTGCAAGAACTGCACTAAGTCCTGTGCTTAAGCCGCCGCTTACTTCATAGATTGCACATCCTGCTGCTGCCCAGATAAGAGCTATAACACCTTCTGCAACCATTGCACCGTAGAATACGAAGTGACCCTGCTTCTCAGACTTCATACAACGTGCCATAAGAGGTGACTGTGTTGAATGGAAACCTGATATAGCACCACAGGCAACCGTTATGAACATGAAGCTCCATACAGGAGTTCCCTTTGGATGCATATTGTAGAAATGTGACCATATCTCAGGTATTGTGAATTCCGGATGAATGAATATACCGCATATAACGCCTACCGCCATAATGATAAGGCAGATACCAAACAAAGGATATATACGTCCGATAATCTTATCAATTGAGATAAATGTTGCAATGAAGTAGTAAGCAAGTATTATCCAGAGCCACATCTCTGAACTTGTTATCACTCCTGTCACTCCGCCCTTCTTAAGAAGAGTAACTATAAGTCCTGCAGGTCCGACAGCGAATACCGTACCAACCATAACCAGAAGCACGACACTGAATACACGCATTACATTCTTCATTACTCCTCCGAGATAGATACCACATACCTCAGAGATAGATGCACCATCATTACGTTCCGAAAGCATACCTGAGAAGTAATCATGCACACCACCTGCAAATATTGTACCAAATGTAATCCATAAGAATACTACAGGTCCCCAAAGTGCACCCTGCATTGCACCAAATATTGGTCCAAGGCCTGCGATGTTAAGCAGCTGTACAAGGAACAGCTTCCACTTTGGCATTACTACATAGTCTACGCCATCATTAATTCTTACTGCCGGGGTCTCTCTGTCATCTGGTGCGAATGTATTTTCTACAATCTTACCATAGACAAAATACCCTCCAATAAGTAAAGCAAGACAAATAAAGAAACTAATCATAAGAAACACCTCCGATCGAGTATTTTATTTATGCACACATTATAGTACAATTATAAAAATTTTCAATACTTTTTCGACATTTTTTGGTAATTTTTGCGATTTTTTTCTTTACTTGTCCTGTTTCTTTATTCAAACCACACAATTATTATATTTTACACCATTTATCTTACAATTATTTTACAAATATCATACAAATCAAAGCTTTATACTTCAAATTTGTAGCCCATACCCCAGATTGTCTTAATGTATTCTCCCTTCTCTCCCATCTTCTTGCGGAGCTTTTTGACATGTGTATCTATTGTTCTTGCATCTCCAAAATAATCATAATTCCACACATTATTAAGAATCTTCTCTCTTGAAAGTGCGATTCCCTTATTATCTATAAAATACTCAAGCAGCTCAAATTCCTTGAAGCTCAGGTCAATCTTCTGACCGTCTATCTTAACTACATGAGCCGACTTATCCATCTCAATTCCGCCAATCTCAATAATCTCTCCGGCATCCTTGGAATATACTCTTCGTATTATTGCATCAACTCTTGCAGTAAGAATCTTCGGGCTGAACGGCTTGGAGATATATTCATCAACTCCGAGTTCAAAGCCCTGAAGTTCGTCACGTTCCTCACCTTTGGCTGTAAGCATTATTATAGGCACTTTTGAATTACGCCTTATCTCCGCGCAGACTTCCCATCCATCCATCTTAGGCATCATCACATCAAGTATTATAAGCGCAATATCTTTGTCTTCGTAAAATATATCAAGCGCTTCCTCTCCGTTGGCTGCCTCTATAACATCATAATTGTTCCTTGCAAGGAAATCATGAACAAGCTTCCTCATTCTGCTCTCGTCATCCACAACAAGTATCTTCATCTTATCCATATCTAACTCCATTCCAATTTTTTTAATTGTTCTGTATTTTTGAATTTTACTTCATATTATTGTCGGAAATGTGAAGTTCCTTCTCTTTTTGTTCAATTACTTTCTGTCTCCGGTCAAGTTCTTCCTGCCATGACGAATATTTGTCCTGAAGCTTTGTCTCATAATTGAGTATATTGGGATTGGAGCTTGTCGCAGTTATAGCAATCATAACAATTATAATAATAACAAGTGCGACATTAATTATTACTGACTTGTTAAAACGGCTCTTATACATGAACACTTCCCGCTGAAGTTCCTTAACTTTTCCTCTGCTGCTAAGCGCTTCCCTTCTGTCATCCATTGCCTGCTGTGTCTCAACATTAATCGGTATCGGTCTTATCTGTCCATTAGGCACTGCCTTGCTCTTGTAAAGCTGTTGCTGGAGCTTCTTAATGTAATCCATCCCGACAGGAGACCTGAATAACTGCTTATCCAGTATATTGTTATAAAGCCTGTACACCTGTCCTATATCATTATAATCAGCCTTTGATGAAAGATACTTTATTGCCTCAAGTTCTTCCTTTGCAGCATCAGCCTCTTCTTTTGTCTCGAATGTATATCCGCCAACCACAAAGCCCTTTGAATTCTGTTTAACGTCCGTGTTTCCCATAGCTGTACCCTCCATCCGGCATTGCATCATCACATATCAGCATTGCATCATCACATATTATAAACCCACATATAGTCACATATAAAAATACCGGGCAAATAAGCGCCTGCAGACCATCCTTTTGGTCATGCATCCGTTGTCTTCGCCCGGTCTCCCACAAATGAACAACAGCCTGCTAAGACTGCCTAACCCCTTTGGTTATTCTATTGTTCTTTTGTAAGTACAATTTTAACATTTTTCAGGAGTAAAATCAATGCTCATTTGTGCAGTTTTTATAAATTAAGTATTAATTAAACAGTAATTTTATGGAAAGTCTTCTTGCCCTTCTTAAGCACAAGTCCTTCACCTGCAAATCTGTCCTTTGCAATTACCGCGTTAATGTCTGCAATCTTCTCTCCATCGAGAGTAATACCGCCCTGTTCAACCGCTCTTCTTGCTTCTGAACGTGATGCAACAATTCCTGTCTTGTGAACAAGTGTAACAATATTAATTGCGCCGTCCTCAAAGTCAGCATCCTCAAGCTTTGTAGAAGGCATATTAGATGTGTCACCACCGCCTGCGAACAGTGCCTTGGCAGCAGCGTCAGCCTTCTGTGCCTCTTCCTCGCCATGTACAAGCTTTGTAAGCTCATATGCAAGAATCTCCTTAGCCTTGTTAAGCTGTGAGCCTTCCCAGCTCTCCATCTTCTCAATCTCCTCAAGAGGAAGGAATGTAAGCATCTTGAGACACTTGATTACATCAGCATCGGCTACATTTCTCCAGTACTGGTAGAACTCATAAGGTGTTGTCTTATTGGCATCAAGCCATACTGCGCCTGACTGCGTCTTACCCATCTTCTTGCCCTCTGAATTAAGGAGAAGATTAATTGTCATTGCATATGTGTCTTTACCAAGCTTTCTTCTGATAAGCTCTGTTCCGCCAAGCATATTGCTCCACTGGTCATCTCCGCCGAATTCCATATTACATCCGTACTTCTGGTACAGCATATAGAAATCATAACTCTGCATTATCATGTAGTTGAACTCAAGGAAGCTTAAACCTCTCTCCATTCTCTGCTTATAACATTCTGCCGTAAGCATTCTGTTTACGCTGAAATGCGGTCCAACCTCACGAAGCACATCAACATAGTTCAGGTTCATAAGCCAGTCTGCGTTATTTACAAGAAGCGCCTTGCCGTCTGAGAAATCAATAAATCTTGCCATCTGCTTCTTAAAGCATTCAACATTGTGGTTAATCGTCTCAACCGTCATCATCTGGCGCATATCAGTACGTCCCGAAGGGTCACCTATCATGGCTGTACCTCCGCCAATCAGCGCTATCGGCTTATTACCTGCCATCTGAAGTCTCTTCATAAGACAGAGTGCCATAAAGTGTCCTACATGGAGGCTGTCCGCTGTAGGGTCAAAGCCAATGTAGAATGTTGCCTTACCGTTATTGATAAGTTCCTTAATCTCATCCTCATCTGTTACCTGCGCGATAAGTCCGCGCGCTACAAGTTCATCATAGATTGTCATGTCTTAGTCCTCTTCCTTTTTTAATTCTAAAAAGAGCCCTATCCAAAAGGACGAGGGCTCTTCCCGTGTTACCACCTTTATTCACATACAGCTCACGCTGCATATCTTATCAAGTATTGATTGATGTACATTCATACTCAAAGCAGGTTAACGTCTGCCATTCCGTCTTTACCTAGTTAGTATATACTGATATCGCCACCGTTATTGTCGGTTATTATCAGCTATCATCCAATACTGTTCAGTAAAGCTGCTCAGGGAGGTATTCATTCCGTACTTTCACTGCGCCTCTCATCAACCGGCTGCTTTCTGTTGCTTCCGATGCGAAATTACTTATTCCCTTCATTGCATTTGTTTATTCAGATATTTTGAATTATAC